>ERZ808054.18-NODE-18-length-227261-cov-9.353018_pt1 | contig 227261 bp, 188 predicted proteins | sample MGYA00380201_ERZ808054 | MGnify/ENA primary metagenome ERZ808054 (study PRJEB31490, sample SAMN06133419) | mouse gut metagenome | isolation source: Z5_2 | host: mice | place: China: Chengdu | collected 2015-05 ...
GTAGGGTCGCGACCTGTCGCGACCGCGAATAGGCTGAGTGTCAATATCTCATCCGTGCGGTCGCGACAGGTCGCGACCCTACATTTGCCGCTACGATCTGGCAAGTCTTGCAACTCCCTGAATTGTTTCCATTATTTATATGGAATGCGGGAGGGTTTTATTCAAAAATAGTATCTTTGCGGGAAGTAACCGTAATATTCAGGAACATCTAACAGCCTTAGCCATGGAAGTGATAAACTTTGCCGAGCATCCCTCGCTCATCAGCCAGTATATGATGGAACTGCGCAGCGTCAACATGCAGTGTGACATGATGCGCTTTCGCCGCAACCTTGAACGCATAGGGGAGATAATGGCCTACGAGATAAGCCGCACGCTCCACTACCGCGCCCATGAGGTGACGACGCCACTGGGGCAGTGCGATTGCCGGGAAATCGACGAAAAGATAGTGCTCGGCACGATATTCCGCGCCGGAGTGCCGTTCCACCAGGGATTCCTCAACTTCTTCGACCACGCCGAGAACGCATTCGTATCGGCCTACCGCAAGTACAAGGAGAAAGAAACCTTTGACGTGTTCATCGAGTATCTCGCATCGCCGCTGCTCGACGGCAAGACGCTCATTCTCGCCGACCCGATGCTTGCCACCGGTGCGTCGATGGAATTGAGCTACCGCGCCCTGCTAACCAAGGGAATGCCCGAGCGCATCCACGTGGCGTCGGTAATCGCCTCGCAGGTGGCCGTCGACTACATCCGCGACAAGTTCCCCGACGACCGCACCACCATATGGATAGGCGCAATCGACCCCGAAATCAACGCCCACTCCTACATTGTCCCCGGTCTCGGTGACGCCGGCGACCTCGCCTACGGTCCGAAAGACTGAAATTAACGCATTGTCGAGAGGTATACCCCGAGCAGGACGGCGGCCGCGCCGACGAGTCCCATGCCGGTGATTGGCTCGTCGAGGACGAGCCATGACGTGAGCATAGTCACGGGGGGCGTGAGGTAGACATAATTGTTGGCGACCGTCGCGCCGAGACGCGCCACGGCGGCGTTCCATGACAGGAAACACGCCATCGACGCCACAACGCCGAGAAACAGCAGGTTGCCGATGACCACGGGACGCGACAGCACCTCAAGAGTGATGCCCGGAGAGGCAAAGAGAGCATAAACCGCCATTGACACCAGCCCGTAGAAGAACACCTTGCGGGTGATAAACAGCGTATTATAGCGTCCTGACAGCTTCATGAGGATGATGCTGTAGAACGCCCACATCAGCGCGGCCGCGAGCGTCAGGAAGTCCCCGAGGGGATTGAGCTGCAGCGTCACGCTGCCGTTGAACACCACCGCCGCCACGCCCCCGAGCGCGACAATCGCGCCCAACGGCATCCAGCGTCCCCACCGCGTGCCGAAAATCCCCCGCGCCAACAGCGATGTCAGCAGCGGGGCGGTACAGATGATGAGCGACACGTTGGAGGTCATCGTCAGCCCGATAGCCGTGTTTTCGGTGATAAAATAGAGTGAGCCGCCCGTCAGTCCCGCCAGTGCAAGCCAGCCCTCGTCGGCGAGGGTCGCCGCACGCAGCGGCCGGCGGCATATAGCGATGATGAGCAGATACGCCAGGGCAAAACGCAACAGGAATATCCCCTCGGGGGTAAGCCCGTTAAGCAGCAACACCTTTGTGGAGATAAACGTCGTGCCCCATATCGATGCCGTGACGGCGGCCACGCCGTGCCACAGCACTTTCCTGTTAATGCTTAATTCATAATGCATAATAAACTGTGAACTTTGCCCTATGAACCGTGCACTCCATCACAGCTCCTTGCGGAAGGACGCGCGACGGCGGTGGAGACGACGCTCGAAGTACTGCCACTGCTGCTGCACGTGCACATTGTCGGCAAGCTCAAGGTTGCTCTCGGCCCACTTGTGTTTCTTGCGGATGAACATCGGAAGCAGGTCGGTGAACAGCAGCGCGTTGACACCCTTGCTCTGATACTCCGGCCTGACAGCCACAAGCATCAGGTCCACAATGTCGTTGTGGAACTTCATCGCCTTTATCAACTGCCATATACCCTTGACAGTCACGCGGCCGCGTGATGCCTGGAATGCCCTCGACAGCGACGGGATGGAGATGCCCGCCCCCACGAGACGACCCTCCGGGTCGACTATAAGGCTCACATACTCCAGCGGGATAATGGGCAGATACTTGTCGATATAATATTCTATCTGCTTGGGTGTCAGCGGAGAATAGCCATACAGCTGGTCGTAGGCCTCATTGAACAGCTCAAACAGCTCGCGGCCATACTCGGCCTTGATTTTGGACGAGCTTTTATACTTGAGCACACGCAGGTTATACTTGTTTTTGACAATCTCGGCGATGCGCATATACTTGTCGGGCACCTTATCGGGCACGGTCATGCGGTATTCCACCCACTCGACATCCTTTTTGAGGCCGATGCGCTCAAACTGCTCCGGATAATACGGGTAATTGTATATGGTGGCCTGCGTGCCAAGCTCGTCAAAGCCGAATGTCAGCGTGCCCTCGTGGTCCATGTCGGTAAATCCCATCGGGCCTACCATTGTCGTCATGCCGCGCTCGCGGCCCCACTCGGCCACCGCCTTGAACAGCTCGTCGACCACCTCGTCATCGTCTATGAAATCCACGAAGCCAAAGCGCATCTCCCGCTTGCCTGAACGCTCGTTGACAAGACGGTTGATGATACCCGTTATGCGCCCTACGGGCTTGCCGTCGCGCCAAGCCATGAACGAGCGCGCCTCGCAAGTGGCAAACGCCGGGTTCTTATCGGGACGCAACGTGTCTATCTCGTCAAAAATCAACGGGGGCACAAAGCAGTCGTTGCCCTCGTAGAGGTCGATACCAAACTTCACATACTCTTTCAGCTCCTTCTTGTTGGGAGTGACGGGTTTTATCTCAACGGCCATTTTATTGTTCGATTATTCCTTTAAGGCTGCAAAATTACGCAAAATTGTTGATTTCCACTACTTCCAACGCCCGATTAACACCCGTGACCACACGAGTCACCCCATGCTCCTCGGACGGAGCCTTATGTGCCGGGCGGTAATACCAGTTGAGCCACGCCAGCACGCCGAGCATGATTATGAGAAACACGATGAGAAACACATAGAGCTGGTTGCTCGACCGCTTCTCCAACGCCAGGTGGAGGTCCTGCACGTCATGGTAGCGGCGCGACGGCACGGGGTCGGCGCAACGCAGGGCTATCCTGCGCAGGTGGGGCATCTTTGCCGGCACGGCGTCGAGCACCTCGCCGAGCAGCCGTCCGTAGTTGTATATATCCTCCGACAGCACCTCCGGCTCAAGATACTTCTTCTGCTCAAACCCCACGTCTATCAGCTTGAGATTGCCGATATTCTCCGTGAAGATTATCATCTCGGGGCGCAGCGGGCGATGCACTATATGGTTGGCCTGTATATACTCCATCGCGTCAATAAGCTGATGCTGAAGCGACGCGAGCACCTGCGGGGTGATTTTTTTCTCATCTATGAGCTGACGCAACGACGGGCCGTAGACATAGTCGGTGATAATGCATCTGCCAAGGCCGGGAATCTCCTCAAAGTCGTTTATCATCACGATATTGGGATGGGCAAGATTGTAGCGTGCGTCAAACTCCCGCTCAAGCGTCTCCTCATACTCCTGCCGCCCCGCATACTCGGGTTTCAGGCACTTGAGCATCACCCACTTGCCATGTTTCTTGGCACGATACACAAGGCAATGCGGCTCCTCCCACTCCGGGAGTAGCGTAATCTCGCTCCACTTGGGCTGCACGCCCGATGTCGTCTCTTTCATAGGCAATAGGGATTTTCCTTACACATCCGCCAACCGACACCTCATCGCTTGGCCTCCACAAAGATAACACAACCGCCCCACACCTCCAAACCCTTTCCCGCATAAATAACATTAATCGGCATATCCACATATTCTACAAATTCTGCAACAGCCACCCTATGTTTTAGAAAGTTTATGACTGTATCAGGGGGATTATTTGTAAATTGCGGCGTTATTGACTAAAAACACTGCATGTCATGGAGAAGAGGAAAAAGAAACTTGTGATTTCGACCGGCGCGGGAATGAGCGCCGAGAGCGGCATATCGACATTCCGCGACAGCGGCGGACTGTGGGACAACTATCCCGTCATGGAGGTTGCGAGCCACGACGGCTACCTGCGCAACCCGGCCCTCATCCACCAGTTCTACAACGAGCGGCGGCGTCAGCTTGTCGACGCCAGGCCCAACGCCGGCCATCTCGGCCTTGTCGAGCTGGAGCGATGGTATGACGTGTACGTGATCACCCAGAATGTCGATGACCTCCACGAGCGTGCCGGGAGCAGCCACGTGCTCCATCTCCACGGCGAGCTGATGAAAGTGCGCGCCACCGACGACGAGGACAAGGTGTTCACCCTCGCGCCCCCCGACCTCGACACAACCCCCGATACAGTCATTGAGGGTCACCACGTCAGGCCGCATATCGTCTTTTTCCAGGAGGCGGTTCCCATGATAGAGCCGGCCATAGAGCTTGTGCAGCAGGCCGATATATTTGTCGTCATCGGCACGTCGCTGGTCGTCTACCCCGCCGCAGGGCTGATGTCCTACCTGCGCCCCGGCACGCCGGTCTACTACATCGACCCCAACCCCGCGTCAGTGCCCCCGTCGGTCCATGTCATCAAGACAGGGGCATCCGAGGGTGTGGCACGCCTCGCCGAAATCCTCAAGCCGTAGTTTACATTTGCAAACAGAAGCCGGCGGCCCTGCGACATCCTCCTGAACGGCATCACATTATACCACTCTTTGCCGATAGGAGTTTTCCCCGTGAAATAATATTTGCCGGGAGGGGGAATTTTTTTGCAATTTGGTTATGTAAATTTTGCGGGATATTTGCTAACTTTACAACCTAAATTTTTCTATCGGGAAGAACCTCTGCACACATTCAGGAAAAAGCGTCGCGATGGCTGAAGAAGTTTACCACATACCGGCATTGCTGGAGCAGTGCATGACAGGGCTTGACATCAAGCCCTCAGGCACATATGTCGATGTCACATTTGGCGGCGGCGGCCACTCGCGAGCCATCATGGAGCGGCTCGGCAGCGACGGGCACCTGTTCTCATTCGACCAGGACCGCGACGCCATCGCCAACTCCATCGACGACCCGCGCTTCACATTCGTGCACTCCAACTTCCGCTACCTCTCCAACTTCATGCGCTACTACGGCGTGACCCATGTAGACGGCATCCTCGGCGACCTCGGCGTGTCGTTCCACCACTTCGACGACCGCGAGCGCGGATTCTCCTTCCGATGGGAAGGACCGCTCGACATGCGCATGAACCGTGGCGCATCGCGCACGGCGGCATGGATAGTCAACAACTACGACGAGACACGGCTTGCCGACCTGTTCTACCTCTACGGCGAGCTGAAGGCCTCACGACGCATTGCCGCAGCCATCGTCAAGGCCCGCGCCGCCACTCCGATAGAGACCGTCGAGCAGTTGCTGGAGGTCGTGAAGCCGTTCATAAGCCCCCGGCAGGAAAAGAAAGAGCTGGCACAGCTGTTCCAGGCCCTGCGCATCGAGGTCAACGACGAGATGGGCGCCCTTAAAGAACTGCTCACCCAGTCGCTCAAGACACTCGCCCCCGGCGGCCGGCTCGCCATCATCACCTACCACTCCCTCGAAGACCGCATGGTCAAGAACTTCATGCGCACCGGCAATCTCTCAGGCGAGGAAAGCAAGGATTTCTTCGGGCGCAACCTCTCCCCGATGCGGCTCATCACATCGCGTCCCGTCATCCCCGATGACGAGGAGGTGGCACGAAACCCGCGCTCACGCAGCGCCAAACTACGAATCGCAGAAAAACTCTAACGCAATGGCAGCAGAACCAGTCAACACCACAGAGAAGAAATCGGCAAAGGACTCCCTGTTGCTGCGCACGGTGATGGGAAAAGTCCTCTCAAGCGACTTTTTCGCCAAGCATTGCGGCTACATCCTGCTCGTCATCGCCCTCATCCTCATCTACATCACCAACCGCTACCAGTGCCTGACACGCATGGAGGAGATACGCTCGCTGACACGCCAGCTCGAGATTGTCGAGACCGAGCGCGTACGCGCCAAGAGCACCTACATGAGCCGCATCCGCGAGTCGTCGATGCAGGAACTTGTCGACACGATGCACCTCAACCTCCAGGTGCAGGACCGTCCACCCTATAAAATGACCAAGGAATGAAAAAGGACAACCGCCGCCATATATTGTTCCGCTACGCGCTCATCATCACATGCATACTGCTGTTCGCGTTTGCCATCGTCTACAAGGTGTTCCACACGACCGTCATCTCGGCCGACCGCTGGAACGCCAAGGCCATGCGCGAGCTGTCGCGCACCGACACCATAGCCCCCGAGCGCGGCGACATACTCGCCTCCAACGGCAGCATCCTCGCCACCAACCTCCGCTTCTATCACGTGCGCCTCGACTACCGCAGCGAGAAGTTCATGGAGGCAAACCTGCGGCGGTGTGTCGACTCACTCGCCGACTCACTCGCACTCCACTTCGGCCGGCGAACACCCGAGGAATGGCACGAATTCCTCCTCAAGCCGCTCAAGACCGAGAAGTCCAAGCGTCCACGCAGCGTGACACTGCTCAGGAACATATCCTACTCCGACGTCATGAAACTGCGCACATTCCCGTTTTTCTCGATAAAGAACCCCAATCGCAACGGGTTTGTGCAGGAGACCACCGTGCGCCGCGTCAACCCCTACGGCGACATGGCGCGGCGTAGCGTCGGACGTGTCGGCGAACTTGCCAACGGCGAGAAACATGGCGTCTCGGGACTTGAAAAGGCCCTCGACTCGCTGCTCTACGGCGTACCCGGCGTCGCAAAGAAAATACCCCTCACACGCGATATCGTCAACTGGACCGACATCCCTCCGCGCCACGGCTACAACATCAGGACTACCATCGACATCAACATGCAGGACATCCTTGAAAACGAGCTTAACAATGTGCTCGAATACTGCAACGCCGACTGGGGAGTGGCGGTGTTGATGGAGGTCGCCACAGGCGACATCAAGGCAATCTCCAACCTTGAGCGGCCCAAGGACGGCGGCCCGTATATCGAGGGGATGAACCGCGCCGTGCTCGGCTTTGAGCCGGGTTCGGTCGTCAAGACCGTGTCGATGATGCTCGCCGTCGAGGACGGACTCGTCCACAACGTCGACTCGGTGATACCCATCGGGGCAAACTTCCCCTATGCCGGGGGACGTCCCATCACCGACTCTCACTTCAACGCCTCGCTCAAGGTGCGCGAGGTCATCGAGCAGTCATCCAACATCGGCATGGCCCGCATCATCACGCGCCACTACGGCTCAAATCCCGGGGCGTTCTACTCGCGCCTCAAGCGGCTCGGATTCCTCGACGAGATGCACACAGGCATCGCCGGCGAGCGCGCCCCGCGCATCGACTCCGTGCCCTCCAACCGTGGCGGCCAGATAGCCCTGTCGCGCATGTGCTACGGCTACACCACCGAGATTCCGCCCCTGTCGACTCTCGCCATATACAACGCCATAGCCAACGGCGGCAAGTACGTGCGCCCGCGTCTCGTCAAGGAACTGCTCTCCGAGCAGGGCGACTCGTTGCTCCCCGTGACCTATATCCGCGACCGCGCGTGCAGCGAGAAGACCGCCGAGGTGATGCGCGAGATGCTCAAGGCCGTCGTGTGGGGCGACCACGGCACAGGCCGTCGCCTGCGCGATCCCCGTGTCCCCATAGCCGGCAAGACAGGCACGTGCTACATCATCGAGAACGGCGGCTACAACACCTCCAAGAAGCGTCTTGCCTTCTGCGGATTCTTCCCCGCCGACAAACCTCTCTACTCATGTATAGTCCTCACCTGCTATCCTAAGCAGAATGCATTCGGAGCGGCAAGCACGAGCGGCATGGTGCTGAAGAACGTGGCCCTGAAGATGTACTCACGCGGGATGCTCGACAACCACTCCGACTACCGCGAGGACGCCACCCCCGGAGCGACCTATCCCACCCTCTATGCCTCGGTCGACCCGTCACGACACGAGCGCGTGAAAAAGCATCTCGGCATAGGGCGCATGTCACGTTTCAACCACACGGCAAAGGGCACCGCAGGCGTGCCACGCGTCATAGGCCTCGGGCTGCGCGATGCCGTGGCACAGCTTGAGGCGGCAGGCATAGATGTATCGTTCAGGGGGCATGGCTATGTCACCTCTCAGTCCATCACTCCCGGCACCCCCTACCGCCGTGGAGAGAAAATAACCCTCACTCTCACCGAATAACCCCTCTCCCCGCACAACGTTCAACCGATTAACCGCATAAGACGATGAAACAACTCTCGCAACTCCTCTCGGCAGTGATGATTGAAGAAATCATCGGTGACGACGACAAGATGATAACCTCCCTCGTGAGCGACTCCCGCAAAGTGGAGACCGGCTCAATGTTTGTGGCCGTGCGCGGCGTCAATGTCGACGGCCACACGTTCATCCCCCTGCTGCAACACAGCGGAGTCGCGGCCATCGTATGCGAGGAGTTTCCCGAACATATCACCCCCGGCATAACATACGTCAAGGTCGCCAACTCGGCTGTCGCGTTGGGATTTCTCGCCTCGGAATGGTGGGACAACCCTTCGCGCAAGCTCCGTCTTGTCGGCGTCACGGGCACCAACGGCAAAACGACCACCGCCACACTCATCTACGAGATGGCACGCCTGATGGGACACAGGGCAGGGTTGCTCTCCACCGTGTGCAACTATGTTGACACCGAGGCCGTCCCCGCCACGCAGACCACCCCCGATCCTCTGTCGCTCAACGAACTGCTCCACCGCATGGTCGAGGCAGGGTGCACCTATGCCGCGATGGAGGTCAGCTCCCACGCCGCCCACCAGCACCGCATCGCCGGACTTCACTTCACCGGCGGCATATTCTCCAACCTCACACGCGACCATCTCGACTACCACAAGACTGTCGAGGCATATCTCGCCGCCAAGAAGTCATTCTTTGACAACCTCCCCTCGACGGCGTTTGCCCTCACCAACCTCGACGACCGCTCGGGCGAGGTGATGTTGCAGAACACCGACGCCCGACGCCACACCTACTCCCTGCGCACCCATGCCGACTTCATGGGGCGCGTGCTTGAGAGCCGTCTCGACGGCACGCTCATGACGTTCAACGGCCATGAGGTCGAGGTGCAGTTCACCGGCCTGTTCAACGCCTACAACCTGCTGGCCGTCTACGGCGCGTCGATACTCCTCGGATGGGACAAGGAGCAGGTGCTCGTCAACATGAGCCGCCTCGTCCCCGTGGCCGGCCGATTCCAGGCGTTCCATTCCCCCAAGGGGTACACCGCCATCGTCGACTATGCCCACACCCCCGATGCCGTGGTCAATGTGCTGTCGGCCATCCGCGAGATTGTCGGCAACCGTGGCTCCATCATCACTGTCGTCGGCGCCGGAGGCAACCGCGACAAGGGCAAGCGCCCCATCATGGCACGCGAGGCCGCCCTGCGCAGCGACCGACTTATCCTCACAAGCGACAATCCCCGCGACGAGGAGCCGGCCGACATCCTCCGTGACATGGAGGCCGGACTCGATGCCGACGGACACAGGAAGACACTCAGCATCGCCGACCGCCGCGAGGCCATACGCACGGCGGCGACCCTGGCCTCGGCCGGTGACGTGATACTCATCGCCGGCAAAGGCCACGAGGACTATCAGGAGATAAAGGGCGTCAAGCACCACTTTGACGACCGCGAGGTGGTCAAGGAAGTATTTGCCGCCGAATGAACGCGACCATCCACATGTATCAACCCCTAAAACCCACATCCAACGACTGAAAGATGTTATACCACCTCTTTGACTACCTAAACGATTTCAGCATCCCCGGGGCACGGCTCATGGAGTATATCACATTCCGTTCCGGGGTGGCGTTCATTCTGTCGATGCTCATAGCCACATGGGCGGGACGCCGCATAATCGACCGTCTGCAGATGATGCAGGTGGGCGAGATAATACGTGACCTCGGCCTCGAGGGGCAGATGAAAAAGACCGGCACCCCGACCATGGGGGGACTCATCATCATCATATCCATCCTTATCCCGTGCCTCCTGTTGGGCAACCTCACCAATGTCTACATGCTGCTGATGATTATCGCCACCCTGTGGCTCGGCACGCTCGGATTTCTCGACGACTGGATAAAGGTCGTGCGCAAGGACAAGGAGGGGATGAAAGGGAAGTTCAAGATTGTCGGGCAGGTGGGACTCGGACTTATAGTGGGACTGACAATGTACCTCAGCCCCGACATCGTGATACGTGAGAACGTCGAGGAGGAGAACGTGCAGAACCACGAAGTCGTCATCACCTACAAGCCCGAGAATGTCAAGTCGACCCAGACTACGATACCGTTTGTCAAGAGCAACAACTTCGACTACGCCTACCTCACCGAGTGGATGGGCGACAACGCCCAGACCGGCGGATGGATAGTGTTCATACTCGTGACGATATTCGTCGTCACGGCAGTGTCCAACGGAGCCAATCTCACCGACGGCCTCGACGGCCTCGCCACGGGCACCTCGGCCATCATAGGCGTGGCGCTCATCATCATGGCCTATCTCGGAGGCAACATCATCTACTCCTCATACCTTAATATAATGTACATACCCTATAGCGAGGAGCTGGTCGTATACATGGCGGCGTTCATCGGCGCCCTCATCGGCTTCCTGTGGTACAATGCCTACCCGGCCCAGGTGTTCATGGGCGACACGGGCAGCCTCACCATCGGCGGCATCATAGCCGTCTTTGCCATCCTCATACGCAAGGAGCTGCTTATCCCGGTGCTCTGTGCCATCTTCTTTGTCGAGGACCTGTCGGTCATCATGCAGACGGCATGGTTCAAGTACACCAAGCGGCGCACCGGCCAGGGACAGCGCGTATTCAAGATGAGTCCTCTCCACCATCATTTCCAGAAACCCGGCAACAGCGGCATCGACGCCCTTATACAGGCACCGATGCGGGCCATACCCGAGTCCAAGATAGTGATACGTTTCTGGATAGTGGGCATCATCCTCGCCGTGGTAACATTCGTGACACTCAAAATCAGATAATTAAACGATTAAAGGGCCTATAAGGCTTATTAGTCCCATTAGCCCTATCAACAAAGACAATAACACTAAAAAGATATGACAACAAAACGACTTGTAGTGCTCGGCGGAGGCGAAAGCGGCGTTGGAGCCGCCATCCTCGGCAAGGTGAAGGGAATGGACGTATTCCTTTCCGACATGGGCACTATCGCACCCAAATATCGTGATATGCTCGATGCCGAGGGCATCGAGTGGGAGCAGGGGCACCACACGGAAGAGCGCATACTCATGGCCGACGAGGTGGTGAAAAGCCCGGGCATACCCCCCACCGCGCCCATAATGCAGCTCATCGCCGCCAAGAACATCCCCGTCATCAGCGAGATAGAGCTGGCGGGACGCTACACCGACGCAAAGATGGTGTGCATCACCGGCAGCAACGGCAAGACCACCACGACGCTGCTCATCTACCACATACTGCGCGACGCCGGGCTTAACGTCGGGCTGGCGGGCAACGTCGGCAAGTCGCTCGCCCTGCAGGTGGCACGCGACAGCCACGACGTGTACGTCATCGAGCTGAGCAGCTTCCAGCTTGAGAACATGTACGACTTCAAGGCCAACGTGGCGGTGCTGCTCAACATCACCCCCGACCACATGGATCGCTACGACCACAAGATGCAGAACTATGTCAACGCCAAGTTCCGCATCATACGCAACCTCACCCACGAGGATGCCTTTATCTTCTGGCAGGACGACCCCGTAATCACCGCGCAGCTCGCCCGCATCAAGACCGAGGCCACGCTCTTCCCCTTCGCCGAGAGACGCGAGGAGGAGACCGCCGCATATATCGATGCCGAAAACGAGCTTGTCATCAACACTCCCGGGACCTCCATGAGGATGCCGCGTGCCGACCTATCGCTCAACGGGCTGCACAATCTTTACAACTCGATGGCCGCAGGGCTGTCGGCATGCCTGCTCGACGTGAAAAAGGAGGATATACGCCGCTCGCTCTCCGACTTCGAGGGTGTGGAGCACCGCCTCGAATACGTTGCTACAGTCGACGGCGTGCGCTACATCAACGACTCCAAGGCCACCAACGTCAACTCCTGCTGGTATGCCCTTGAGAGTATGCCCGACAATGTGGTGCTCATACTCGGCGGCAAGGACAAGGGGAACGACTACACCGAGATAGAGCCGCTTGTCAGGGAGAAAGTGAAGGCCATCGTGTGCATGGGCAAGGACAACGCCAAGCTGCTCGACTTCTTCACGGGCAAAGTGGCCGAGATACGCGACACCCACTCGCTCGGCGATGCGATAGCCGCCTGCCGCGAGCTTGCCTGCGACGGCGACACCGTGCTCCTCTCACCCTGCTGCGCGAGCTTCGACCTGTTCACAAGCTACGAGAACCGTGGCGACCTCTTCAAGGAGGCAGTCAGGGCCATGTTGAAATAAACCGACAAAGGACTCTCCAAGATGGATACCACAACCGCTACCGAAACCGCCCCTGCCGCCGCCAAATCATCGCGCGGCATGGAGGCTCTCGCCCCCGCCGACAAGCATATATGGGGCATATTTATCGCGCTCTGCATCATCTCGGTCATCGAGCTGTACAGCGCATCGAGCCGCGAGGTTGTCTCCTCGGGCACATTCGGCGTATTCGGACCCATCGTGCGCCACTGCATGATGCTGATGATGGGCGCGCTCGTCGTCATCGGACTGTCACGCGTACCCTACAAATATTTCATGCCCGCCACCCCGATTATAGCCCTTCTCGGGGTCGGGATGATGGTCTACGTGATGTTTTTCGGCGAGATAGTCAACGGCGCGCGCCGCAGCCTGACGCTGCTTGGCTTCACGATACAGCCGTCAGAGATATTGAAACTGTCGGCCGTGCTCGTCGTCGCACTGATAATGTCGCGCACGCAGATGAAGCGCGGCGTCAAGACCAAGGGTGTCGTCGCGTCGGCCATAATCGTGGTGATATTGGGAGGCGTGCTGTTCCAGCAGGGACTCACCAACTTTGTGCTGCTCATGTCGATAAGTGTCTCTATGATGCTCATAGGGGGCGTGCAGTGGAAAAAATTTCTTGTCGTGATGATAATCTACGCCATCGGCGGCGCGGGAATAATGTACATGAAAAAACATGCCGACCCCGACGAGAAGGCCACAAGCGAGGTAGCGAAAGTCGACCGCACCAGTACGCAGAAAGGCCGACTGAGCCGTTGGGACCCGTTCCGCGACAAGTCAGGTGACGAAATCAACCGTGACAACCGACAGGAGATGTTCTCGTACATGGCACAGGCCAACGGCGGCATCATAGGCGTGTTCCCCGGCAACTCGCGCGAGACAGCCCGACTGCCGCTCGCCTTCTCCGACTACATATTCGCCATCATCATCGAGGACCTGGGATTTGTCGGGGCTGCCGGGCTGTTGCTGCTCTACCTGTGGCTGCTGGCCCGCGCCGGGAGCATAGCCAGCCACTGTAGCCGCGCCTTCCCCGCGATGCTCGTGATGGGGATGGCGGTGATGATATGCTTCCAGGCATTGTTCCACATGGGCATCACGAGCGGCGTGCTCCCCGTGTCGGGCCAGCCGTTGCCGCTCATATCCAAGGGCGGCACGTCGATACTCGTCACCTCGTGCGCATTCGGCATCATGCTCAGCGTAAGCCGCTATGCCGCACGCTCGGGCAAGCGTCAGGACACCAAGCAGGAACTTAACGCCCTTCCCGAGGAGCTGCATGCCGACAATCCCACCCAACTTTAACCGCTTGACTGAAAAATGACAGAAAAACGTAAATACCGCATACTGGTGAGCGGCGGAGGCACAGGCGGCCACATATTCCCCGCCGTGTCGATAGCCAACGCACTGCGCCGCCGCGACAAGGATACCGAGATACTCTTTGTCGGAGCGTCGGGACGCATGGAGATGGAGAAAGTTCCCGCCGCAGGATATGAAATCGTGGGGTTGCCCGTCAGCGGGTTTGACCGCCACAACCTGCTGCGCAATGTCAAGGTGCTTTTCAGGCTGTGGAAAAGCATGCGCAAGGCCCGCAAAATCCTGCGCGACTTCCGGCCCGACATGGCCGTCGGCGTGGGAGGGTATGCGAGCGGGCCGATGCTCAAAGAGGCACAGAAGCGCGGCATCCCCACCCTCATACAGGAACAGAACTCCTATGCCGGGGTCACCAACAAGCTCCTCGCAGCAAAGGCCGACGCCATATGCACCGCCTATGAGGGGATGGAGCGTTTCTTCCCAGCCGACAAGATACTCCTCACGGGCAACCCCGTGCGTGCCGACATACTCAAAGCCGCCATCACAAAGGAGGAGGCAAAGAAAGAGCTTGGATTTCCCGCCGACAAGCCCCTGATACTCGTGGTGGGCGGCAGCCTCGGCGCACGCACTGTCAATGACTCGGTGGCGGCGTCGCTCGACGCCATCGCGGCGACAGGCTCATACCTGCTGTGGCAGACCGGCAAGCTGTATGCCGACGAGTGTGCCCGAGCCGCCGATGGGCATCCCACGGTAAAGGCCACGCCCTTTATCTCGCGCATGGACCTCGCCTACCGCGCCGCCGACCTGGTGGTGTCGCGTGCCGGGGCAGGGACAATATCCGAGCTGCAGCTCCTCGGGCTACCGGTCATCCTCGTGCCGTCGCCCAATGTCGCCGAAGACCACCAGCGCAAGAACGCCCAGGCCCTGGTCGACCATGACGCCGCAGTGATGATACTCGACGCCGACTGCCGCGAGCAGCTCGCGCCGGCCATCGCCACACTCATGGCCGACAGTGACCGCCGCGCCACCCTCGGCAAAAACATATCGGCGATGGCATTACGCGACGCCGACGAGAAGATTGTCGACCGCATCTATGAAATACTCACCCGAAAGGGGAGCTAAACGACCAACAGACACAGCAATGGACAACAACAAGACCAACATATACTTCGTCGGAGCCGGGGGCATAGGCATGGCCGCTCTCGTGCGCTACTACCTGTCGCGCGGATGCCGCGTGGCCGGATATGACCGCACACCCACCGCGCTTACCGACGCGTTGATAAGGGAAGGTGCCGACATCACGTTTGACGACGATGCCGACCTCATCCCCGAGGCATTCCGCGACCCCGCCACGACCCTCGTCATCTACACCCCCGCCGTGCCCGACAGCCACAAGGGACTGCGGTTTTTCCGCTCGGCAGGGCATGAGGTGATAAAACGTGCCGCCGCCCTGGGACGCATCACCCGCTCAAGCCGGGGACTATGCTTCGCGGGCACCCATGGCAAGACCACCACGTCGTCCATGGCGGCTCACATCCTCCACTCGTCGAGCACGGGATGCAACGCATTCCTCGGCGGCATACTGCGCAACTACGACAGCAACCTGCTGTTGAGCGACACCTCCCCCTACACGGTCATCGAGGCCGACGAGTATGACCACTCGTTCCACCACCTCACACCCTATATCGCCGTCATCACAGCGACCGACCCCGACCACCTCGACATCTACGGCACAGAGGAGGCCTATCTGGAAAGCTTCGCGCATTTCACCGAGCTTATCCAGCCCGGCGGGGCACTCCTCATCCATGAGGGACTCAAGCTCGTCCCGCGCCCGGTGCCGGGCGTAAAGACCTATACCTACTCACGCGACAGCGGCGACTTCCATGCCGCCAACATACGGCGCGGCTCGGGCACAATCACCTTTGACATGGTGACCCCGACAGCCACCTACCGCGACATAAGCCTCGGTGTACCCGTGGAGATAAACATCGAGAACGCCATCGCGGCCATCGCGGCCGTTTACCTCACCGGCACGCTCGACGAGCCGTCGATGCGTCAGGCCATGGCATCGTTCATGGGGCCGAAGCGGCGGTTTGAGTTCTGGCTCAAGGAGCCGGGAGAGACCGGACGCGCCATCATCGACGACTACGCCCACCATCCCGACGAGCTGAAAGCATCCATCCGCTCGGTCAAGGCACTATACCCCGACCGTCGGCTGACCGTAGCGTTCCAGCCCCATCTCTATACGCGCACGCGCGACTTTGCCCCGGATTTTGCCGAGGCCCTGTCAATGGCCGACGAGGTGATACTGCTCGACATCTACCCGGCACGCGAGGAGCCAATCCCCGGCGTCACCTCCGACATCATCCTGCGCGACGTCACCGCCCCTGTCAGGGAGATTGTCTCCAAGGAACGCCTTGTCGACACCATCGCCTCACGGCCGTTTGAGGTGCTGCTCACAGCCGGTGCCGGCGACATATGCAACTACCTGCCCGAAATCGTAAAAGCCGTCTGCCGATGAAGACCGTGTGGAACGTCATATTCTCCCTGCTGTTGCTCGGCTACCTCATCGTGGCCGTGGCATGGTCGCGCTCGCAGGCGTCCGAGGCCGTGTGCGACGGGATGGTTATCGCCGTAGACGACACGGCTGCGACGGGATTTGTCACCGTCGAGGAGATTGGGCATGAACTCGGCGACCTCAACCTGCGGGCACGCGGCATGTCGCTCTCGGCCATCAACACCGACAGCATCGAGCGCATATTGGGCCGCATTGACAAAATCGAGGATGCCCGCGCAGTGGTGCTCAGCGACCGCAAGGTGCTCGTCGAGGTGACCCCGATGCGCCCCGTGGCACGTGTCTTTGACACCGACCGCTCATACTACATCAACAAGGACGGCAAGCGCATCACGGCCGACGCCCGCTACCACCTCGATGTCCCGATTATCGCCGGACACTTCACCGACAGCTTCCCGGCAGCGTCGCTGCTCCCGCTCATCCGTTACATCGAGAGCCACGACCAGTGGAACTCGCTCGTGTCGATGGTGTCGGCCCCCGACAGCCGCAACATCCACCTTGTCCCCATCATACGAGGGCATGTCATCAACCTTGGCACACCCGACAACCTCGACGACAAATTTGCCCGTCTCGACCGCTTCTATCGCGAAGTGCTCCCCGTCAAGGGATGGAACCTGTATGACACCCTGTCGCTCAAATGGGACGGCCAGCTCGTGGCCACACGCCGCGCCAAGCATCTCGCCGCACCGATGACCGACTTTGACATCGAGAGCGAGAACGAGGACCCCGACATGGGCACGATGCTCACCGAGGGGGACACCCCGGTATTGTACCACCCCAAGGAGAAAAAAGACACTGCGGCCCGAACAAACTAACCTTATTTATTGTCAATACTCAAAGAATATGGAACAAAGATATATCGTAGCACTGGAAATCGGCAGCTCCAAGATAAGGGGGGCGGCCGGAACCCTCGACTCAAACGGCGCACTGACCGTGCTCGCCATCGAGGAGGAGCCACTGATTGACTGCGTGCGCTATGGCGTGGTCCAGAATGTGGAGGAGGTAAGCACACGCGTCAACCGCATAATACGCAAGATAGAGAACCGCTCGGGCATATCGCCGCGCAAGGTCAAGGCCCTGTATGTGGCTCTCGGAGGCCGCTCCCTGACAGCCTCCAAGGCCGACATCGAGCGTCCGCTGCCCGACGAGCAGGAAATCACCGAGCGTATGGTCGAGCAGATAAAGGCCGACGCGATGCGCACCACCCTCTCCGACCGCGATATGGTCGAGGTGCTCGTGCGCGACTTCATGATTGACAATCAGGAGTCAATCAACCCCGTCGGGATGTTCGGACGCCATATCGACGCCACCCTCAACGTCATCTCGTGCCGCCCGCAACTCAAGCGCAACATCGACCGCGTTGTCAACGAGCGTCTGCAACTCAAGATCAACGGCTACGTCGTGCGCCACACCGCCATCGCCGACCTCGTGCTCTCCAAGGACGAGAAACGCCTCGGGTGCATGCTCGTAGATCTCGGGGCCGAGACCACCACGGTATCGATATACAAGGGGGGCGTGTTACGGTATCTCGCCACGCTGCCCATGGGCTCACGCAACATCACCCGCGACATCGCCACGGGCCTCAACAAGCTCGAGGAGCGTGCCGAGGAGCTTAAAAAAGCCGTGGGCGACGCGTCACCCTCGACCGACACCGCCCAGCACAGGAACATCGACGGCATAGACACCACCGAGATAAACACCTTCGTGCAGGCCCGCACGGGCGAAATCGTGGCAAACATCCTTGAGCAGATGAACTATGCCGGCATCACCGACCTCCCATGCGGCATCGTCATTGTGGGCGGGGGAGCCAAACTGAAGGGCATCTCCCACCTCATAGAGAGCCAGAGCAAGTTGCCGCTGCGCATAGGGACGCCGACATCGGCCGTGCGCATCGCCGACGCCAAGATACAGGGAGCCGACATGGTCGACGTGATAGCCGTACTCGATGCCGCCTCTCGTCGCACCCCTATGATGTGCATGGAGTCTCCCGAGCCGATTTTCAACCCCTCAATCGACGAGGACGACGAGGAGGACGAGCCGGGGTTCATGCCGCGCAAGAACGCGAAAAAGAACAAGGACCACCGCCGCCAACGCGACGAGGAGGATGATGAGGACGACGACAGGGGCGACAGGGGCAACCGCACCTCATGGTTCAGCCGCCTTGTCAACCGCGCCAAGGACACGACCGAGCGCATCTTCACGGAGAATGACGAGGACGATGATGAATAATGCTTCCACACCGTCACATTTATTCACCCTCTAACACCAACGACAATGACTGACATAGACAACAATATAGCCGACAGCTCCCAATTTGACAATGCCACCCACGAGGACACCATCATCAAGGTGATTGGCGTGGGCGGGGGCGGCAACAACGCCATCAACCACATGTATGCCCAGGGCATCAAGAATGTCTCCTTTGTGGTGTGCAACACCGACAAGCAGGCTCTCGACAACTCCATCGTGCCAACCAAGGTGCTCATCGGCCCGACTGTCACCCGGGGACTCGGGGCGGGCAACGTACCCGACCGCGCACGCCAGGCCGCCGAGGAGAGCGCCGATGCCATCAACGCCCTCTTTGACGACAACACCAAAATGGTGTTCATCACCGCCGGCATGGGCGGCGGCACAGGTACAGGCGCCGCCCCTGTGGTCGCCAAGATAGCCAAGGAGCGCGGACTGCTCACCATAGGCATCGTCACCATCCCGTTCCTTTTTGAGGGACCGAAAAAAATCCTCAAGGCACTCGACGGCGCCGACGAGATGAGCAAATATGTCGACGCGCTGCTCATCATCAACAACGAGCGGCTCACCGAGATATACTCCGACCTCAACTTCATCAACGCATTCGGCAAGGCCGATGACACCCTGTCGACCGCCGCACGTTCCATATCCGACCTCATCACCTGCAAGGGGCATATCAACCTCGACTTCAACGACGTCGACACGACCCTGCGCAACGGAGGCGCGGCCATCATCTCAAGCGGCTACGGCGAGGGTGACCACCGCGTCACCAAGGCCATCAACGATGCCCTCAACTCCCCGCTGCTCAAAAACCGCGACATTCTCGGGTCGAAGAAGCTGCTGTTCAACCTCTACTTCTCCCCCAAAGCCGAGCGCGAGTTTGTCATGGAGGAAGCCGAGGAGCTGAACGAATTCATGCGCACGCTCGACCGCGAGGTCGATGTCATCTGGGGTGTCGCCTTTGACGAGACTCTCGGCGACAAGGTGAAGATGACCATCCTCGCCGCAGGTTTCGACGTGACGATACGCGAGGAGGAAAACCAGCTCAACGACAACCGCGCCCTGCGCATATCCTCAAAGCGCGCTCCCGCCAAGGACGCCTCCGACCGCCTGGCCGAGGAGTATGGCAAGGAGGCTGTCACGCGCAACAATCAGGCCGCTGCACGCGCCCGCTACGCCATCCTCGACCCGTCGCAGTTTGACGATGACAAGGTGATAGACCTCTTCGAGAAAAATCCAACGTTCAACCGCGACTCAAAGTTCCGCAACGAGATACGCGACATGGCACGCAACGCCGCCACAGCCGCCCCCGAGGAACCCGCGACGCGCCGTGCCGCCACTCCCGACTCCGCCACCAACATCCAGTTCTGATTCCCGTTCAGACACACCCTGAAAATTTATCGCAATTTGTCGCAAATCGTCGCAAATTGCGATAAACTGCTTTTTATATCATCTCACGCCCAAACGGGGGTAGCGGGCCTGCACGAGGGCGACGACACGCCTCAGCAGGAGGGCAAGTCCAAATGAGAGCAGCAGGTATACCAACAATGATGACCACCGGTTGTTCCACGGCTCAAAAAAATGATAGACTATCTGACGGCTCACGGGATGGGCGACAAACAGCCATGGTGACAGCACACCGACCTTTCCCACCAGTAGGCGCACCGGCATTGGAAGCAACACCGCTACACCCAACATCGCCAAAGGCCATGGGAGCGAGCTGAGCAGCCACGCCAACGGATGGGGCCAGACACTCAACGCTATAGCCCCGACGAACATAGACACCCCAATAGCCCAGACCTGCCATCGCCTAAGCTCTACAGTGGCACGTCCGAGCCAAACCCCGAGACAGAATGTAGGCACCCCTATCAACAGATTGACACGCATATTGTGTATCACCATGTCTCCGGCCCCGACAATCGCAATAGCAACCGCCTGTATCCCCAACACCACTGCCGACCAAAACAGCAGCCAGCCGTTACCACGCCCGTGAAGCAGAAAATAGAAGAATATGTACAGCTCTAGCGTGAGTCCGAAATACCAATATGGCCCGTATGCTATATAATCCCATACCGACGACGAGAGATTAGGAAAAAAGGTCAGAGTGCACACTGACCTTATCGCTATATCGGAAATATCACGCCAGACCAGGAAATCGGCCACAGCATATGCCATCAGCCCCGGAATCATCAGCATGTAGAGCTTGGACAGAGTATGGCGCATAAACCCTCCAAATCGCGGCAGCGAGGAGGCATATTTGCGGGCAAGCCCATATCCGCTCAGGAACACGAACACCTCGACGCCGTAATGTCCGAGAAACGACACCGTATTCCACAACGCAGTCGGAAGACCGGTCGAGAAGCTATCCCAGAAGTCAGAGACGTTGGAATGGAAAAACCAGAACTCATTCTCTTTAACCCCCTGTAGATGGCAGAAATTATGAAGCACGATGCAAAGAATCGCAATTCCTCGCAGCACGACACCGGTCTCCCGTGAAATATCTAACTTAACCATACTTGTACAATGCCGCAAAGGTAGGCATTATCCTCCACATTCACACCAAGTTACCTCCCGAATTAACCTATTTTTCGGGAAAATATATCTGAAATCTCGTCAACCCGTCGGCATCGGTGGTGAGTGAATAGCGGCACGAGTGCTTGTCAAGCACATCACGCACGAATATCAGCCCAAGCCCCTGTCCCGAAGCCTTCGTTGAGAAAAACGGGGTGAAAATGTTCCTTGCCGCCTCGGGGGAAATCGGCTCTCCGTCATCGGTGACCGTGACCGCCGGGGGCATCGCGGTCACCGACACGAGGATGTGCCCAAAGGGGCCGGTGATGCTCTCGGCGGCATTTTTCATTATGTTTACAAGCGCCTGTTCAATCAACACCGGGTCGGCTTCCACCGTCACGGGACTATCGGGAAAGGCGGTCGTCACCTCAATATTCACATTGACAAAACGCGACTTCATGAACGCCACGCAATCGTCGACAAGCCCCACGAGATCCGTCTCCACGGGACGGGCATCGGGTATCTTCACCACCTCGGCAAACTCGCGGATAAAGCGGCTCATATTCCCACACCGTGACGCGCACACACCCGCAAGCTCGGCGACATCCCCCATTCCCGGGGTGTCGGACACCATATCCCCGAGCACGCCGAGCATCGACGTGACACCGGCGATAGTGTTGTTGACCTCGTGGGCCATCATGCGTATCACCCGCCCGTAGGCCTCCCGCTCGGCGCGTGCCACCTCGTCGGTAAGCCCCTCAATCAGCAGGAACGGATGGGCATACCCCTTGTCCATGAACGACAGCCGCGACACCCGGTAGACCTTGCCGTCGCCAAGACGCAGGGTCTCGACATGCCCATGCGGTATCTCTCGCGCGGCCACCGCAAGGGGACTGTCAATCAATCCCAGCATCATCCCCTCCAATGTCGTGGAGACGCCGAGCATATGAGCCGCCGCCTCGTTGGACAGGGTTATACGCCCGGAGTCATCGTATATGACAATCCCCATCGGGGAGACGCGGATAAGCAGTGCGAGCAAATAGTCCTTCTCCCGCGTGGCAAGCCGCTCCTCCTTGAGTTGCGACATCATGCGGTTGAACACGTCGACCACCTTGTCGGCCTCGCGGTGGTGCACGCGGGCAAGACGGCTTGAGAAATCCTGCTCCTTGAGCAGGTCCATCCCCATCGCGAGAGCATCAAGCGGCTTGGCCGCATAGCGGTAGAGCATGACTGCCGCCACAAGGAGAGCCGCGACAATACCCTCCGTGACATACAACACCGGCTTATCCACGCCGCCCATACAGGACAGCATTATGCCGAGAGCCGCCAGCAGCCCGCAAAACAGGTAAAGGTACAGTCTCATCCTCATATCCTTATCCCATATTTCTCTATACGGCGGTATAGGGCCTGACGCGACAGCCCAAGCTCACGCGCCGCCGCCGATATGTTCTCCCCGTGGGCGGCAAGGGCCTTCACTATGGCGACACGTTCCATGTCGCCGATGGTGGCAGGGATGTCCCCGGGAGCATCCCCGTGGTTCTGACAGCTGAAATCAGAGGCATCGAGTCGGTCACGCCCCGTGACTATCATCGTGCGCTCCACTATATTGCGCAGCTGCCTTATGTTGCCGGGCCACGGCAATGAGGCGAGATATTCCATGGCGTCAGCCGACACCTCGGGGACCGCCATCGAGTTGGTGCGCGCTATCGCCGAGGCAAAATGCCTCACCAGCTCGGGAATGTCCCCGCGCCTCTCACGCAACGGGGGAAGCGTGACGGTGATGAGGTTGATGCGGTAGAACAGATCCTCGCGGAAGCTCCCGTCGGCCACCATCGCCGCAAGCGGGGCGTTGGTGGCGCACACCACGCGCACGTCGACCTTGCGCGGAGTGCTGTCGCCAAGACGCTCAAACGTGTGCTCCTGAAGCACGCGCAACATCTTCACCTGACACGGCATGTCAAGCTCCCCTATCTCGTCGAGGAATATAGTGCCCTTGTCGGCGACCTCAAAGCGTCCCGCCCTGTCGGCGACAGCCCCTGTGAACGCCCCCTTGCGGTAGCCGAACATCTCGCTCTCAAACAGCGAGCGCGACACGCCACCGAGATTGACCTTGACAAACGGCGCGTCCCGACGCATGCTGTTGCGGTGTATGGCCTCAGCCACAAGCTCTTTTCCCGTGCCGTTCTCCCCCGTGATGAGCACAGACGCCATCGTGGGGGCGACGCGCCTCACCGTGTCGAGCACCTCCATAAGCCCGGGGTCACGCCCGATAATCATCGAGCGGTCAAAGTCACCTTCAGATGCTCCATTGCCGCCATCGGCAAGTTCCACAGCCGTAGCGAGGCTCTGCAGCAGCAGGCGGTTGTCCCACGGCTTGGAGATGAAGTCGACCGCCCCGGCCTTTATCCCCTCTACCGCAAGCGGAATCGTTCCCCATGCCGTCATCAGTATGACCGGCACGTCGTGATGGAAAACCTTTATCTGCTTCAAAAGCGTAATCCCCTCGATACCCGAGGTCGACAGCGAGAAATTCATGTCGAGCAACACGGCGTCGGGACGCCACCGCCTCACCTCGGCCATAGCCTCCGACGGCGACGCCACGGCACACGGCTCATATCCCGCGCGCCTGAGCAGCACCGACAGCGACGCCCTCACCGCGTTATCATCATCAACTATCAGTATTTTCATATTTCAAATTTAATTTTAATTGCCCACATCGGCAAATAACCCGACAATAAATATATGTGGGTTGCAAAAGTGTCACGTCGAAGACGTGATGTAAGCGGAACCTCAGGGTAAGCGCATAGCGCGTGCCTGAGGTCAACGCTACGAGCAGATAATGCACATCGGAGATGTGCCGTAAATATGGCGACATATATTGCATAAATCCAGACGCTTAGACGCTGTACTCTACAGCACATCTTCGATGTGCATCCTTTGAATAGCACCTCATTACCCCAGGCACGCGCTACGCGCTTACCCCGGGGTTTCGCTTACGGCACATCTTCGATGTGTTTTATTCGTCACTCCGCTACATCCTACATCTTTGGCGGGATTACATCCTCGGCATCGAGGGGAATGTCACGGGCAAAGTCCCACAGCGTGAGGCTGCGCAGCTGGTAGTACCAATACCAGTAGTTGTAAAGCTCGGTGATGACCTCACGCCGTGCCGCGTCCTTCTTGACGCGCGAGTCGTTAAGCTCAAGGGTCGACATCTTTCCCACCATGTAGGTCTTCACGTTGGTGTCGTAGCGTGTCGCCGCTATCGTGTCGCTGCGCATGGCTATGTCGAGCTGCCCGCGCTGGTTGTTAAACCGCTCCACGAGCACGAATATGTCCTCGCGGAAACTCTGTTCCTCGCGGCGCAGCCGGCTCTCGACCACCTCGCGATTGCTCTCGGCCACCTTCACGCGCCCGCGCCGCTTGCCCCAGTCGAGCAACGGTATCTTGACACCCACCTCAACGACCTGATTGTCGCGCAGACGCCCGTAGGCATCATTTAGACGGGCACCCATGCCGGTGTAGCCAATCTGCGCGAAAAGCGAAATCTCCCGCATCTCGCCCCGGGCCTTCACCACCTCATATTCCGCCTCAAGCTGCCGGCGCCGCACATTGCGTGAGAACGCATTGCGCTCCAATGCCTTGTCGAGCACGTCGCCATAAGTGACGTCGGCCACAGGCGTCTCACGCGGCGCGACAGGCCGCAACGCCACGCTGTCGCCTATGCCGAGAAACGAGCGAAGCTGAAACATGCGGTTGCTCATCGCGCTGCGGGCATCGGTCAGCGCCGAGCGTGCATCGAGGAGATTCAGCTCCATCTGCAGCAGGTCGTTGCGGCTTATCTGCCCCATTTCGCGCTTTGCCTGCGCCACCCCGTAGAGCCGCTCGGCGTTGTCGAGGTTCTGCTCCGATGATGCCACATCCTCCCCCGCTATCAGCAAGTTGAAAAAATAGGATATGGCCGTCATGGCGACAGTCTCCGACGCGCTCATGTATGTGGCCATCGCCTCCTGGTAGCGCACAGGCTCGATGCGCCGGTTCCATTTCACGGCATTGACCCCGAAGATAGGCTGGTTGAGCGTCAGTGCCACAGGAAGCGACATGAACCGCTGCGAGGCGTTGTCGCCAAACTGACGCAGGTAGTCGAGCGACGTGTTGAGCGATAGCGTGCCACCTGTAAACCATATGCTCTGCGTGAGCGACAACTCGCCGTTGATTTCCATATAGTTGTTGGGGACAAACGAGTATGAGCCGTCGGAGTTCTGATAGGAGGAATACTGCTTGTAATATCCCGGCAGCTTGGCCTTGAACGTCACCTCGGGCAACAGCCCGGCGCGGAAAGTGCGATACTCCCATTGGGCCGTGCGAAGCTCATTGAGCGCCACTGCGGCATCGACACTCTTGGTCCGCGCTATCGCCACCGCCTCCTCAAGCGTGATGTGCCTCACGCTCTCAGCCCGCGCCACCACCGCCAGCAAGAGTATAAGCATACAATATACACATCTCATAATCCCAATACTGTCAATTGTGAACATTGACCTTTGAATCACGCATTGTGCATTGAGATAACCCGTCCGTCAAAGAAACGCACGATGCGGTCGGTGACACGCGCCTGCTCCTCGTTGTGGGTCACCATCACCACCGTGCGCCCATCCTCGCGGTTGAGCGAGTGGAGGATGTCCATCACCTCGGCACCCATCTTGGAATCGAGGTTACCCGTCGGCTCGTCGGCGAGTATTATCTCGGGATTGCCTACGATGGCACGCGCTATGGCAACGCGCTGGCACTGGCCGCCCGACAGCTGGGTCGGACGGTGCTTCAGGCGGTGGGCAAGCCCTACACGCCCGAGCACCTCGCGCGCCGCCTCCGACCGTTCTCGGGCGCTCATGTCGCGATATAGCAACGGCAGCTCCACGTTGTCGATGACATTGAGCGTGGGGATAAGATGAAAACTCTGGAACACAAAACCGAGTGTGCGGTTGCGGAACGCCGCGAGGGCGCGGTCGCCCATCCCCGACACCATCTTGCCGGCAATCTCCACCTGTCCCGATGTCGGGGCATCGAGAAGCCCTATGATATTGAGCAGCGTCGACTTGCCGCAGCCCGAAGGCCCCATTATGCTCAGGAACTCCCCTTTCCCGACCGCGAGATTGACATTTTCCAATGCCGTGGTCTCTATGTCGTCAGTGCGGTATACCTTGTTTATCTCCTTGAGTGTGATTATATTTTCCATTTTATAATTGTCTTTTTAAGTGGTTTTGATTATGCATTATGAATTATGAATTCAATGAGTCGATGGGCCTCACGCGGGCTATCGTCATGGCGGGGAGCAATACCCCGACGACGGCCACCGCAAGCAGCAACGCCAGCACCAGTCCCGACACGACGGCAAAGTGCAGGGCAAAATTTCCCGCCCACGAGTGGTCAAAGACCAGATAATGGTTCTGCCCCTGCGAGAGGCCGTTGTAGAGCGCGACCTGCAGATAGATGAGGCATCCGGCGAGCCATGCGGCGACCGTGAGTATGACGCTCTCGGTCACGACAAGCCCCACGATATGGCAACGTGTCGCCCCGAAGGCCTTCATCACTCCCGCCTCCTCGGCGCGTCGACGTGTCTGCAGCCACAGCGTGCCAAACACCCCGAGGCTCAGGTTGAGCAGGAAAAACACCAACAGACCCGTTTTAAGCCTCATGTCGGAGCCGCCGTTGGAATAGAGGTGCATGTCGGTCATGCTGCGGTAGGTGTATGCCTCGCGGGCGTGAAGATTGCCCGAGGTGAAGCGTGGCATCCGCTCGCGAAACTCCTCGACCCATTCCCCGGCATCCACCCCCGGCGAGAGCCGCACAAGGATGAGGGCCGAATTTCCGGGGGACAACGACACATCATAGTCTGGGATAAAAAGCATCGTCGGGTTTCTCGACGACGAGAGATAGCGCACGTCGGCACACACGGCACCCACCTTCACGCTGTCATCGCCAAGCGACAGCGTGCGTCCCGCCACATTGCCCGGCTTGAACATATTGCGTGCCACAGTCTCCGAGATTACAAAGTCTCGCTGCCCGTCGTTGCGGGACTTGCCGCCACGAAACCTCATGCGGTCGAGCGATTCAGCAGTCCCGCCATCCACACCGCCTATGCCGTAGGTGGAGAAGAAGTCGCTCCCCGGCATGAAATACATGAAGCTCACCATGTACATCGTCGAGTCGGCATCGCCATACACACCCAGGGAAGCCTGACTTCCGGCATCGGGATAGCAGAATGACTTCAGCGGGGTCGCCTTCTCCACTCCGGACAGACGGCGCGCTATCTCGACAAGGCGCATATAGTCGGCGGCGGTCGATGCCGAGTCGGTGAGCGCCGCGTCATATCCGGGCGCGCCCTCCACCTCCGACAGCACCTTTATCATGCACAATCTGTCGGTATCATACCCCACAGGCAGACTACGGTCATAGAGCTGCACCACAAGCGGGTCAATCATCATCCATGCCACTACCGTCACCGCCACAAGCTCGGCAAACAGCCATCCGTTGGCACGACGACGTGCCCATATATTTTTCAATGCAAGTTTCAACATAGCTTATCTTTTTTCGTTAAGGGATGAGACAATGGGGCGGCGCAACGACCACCACGCGGGTATCAACGCCGACAGCAGGTTGAGCACAAGGCACACCGCCAAGGCTCCGGCAAAGACCGCTGGTGCAAACAGCATCTCGCCCGACAGGGAGACATCTCCCTCGACCAGCGCCTTGCTGTCGAGCACGCCGAATATCCATGAGCGGCTCAACGCCAGCAGTATCCACGCCACGACCAGTCCGCCAAGACCGCCGGCAAGGGTCAGTATCATGTTCTCGGCGAGCACCTGACGGAGCAGACGCCCGCGTGTGGCCCCGAATGACTTGCGGATGCCCATCTCGCCGCAACGCCACTCCATGCGGCCGGCAATCATGCCGCTGAGGTTGAGCGCGGGGACAAACAGCAACACCGCCAGCATGAACAGTATGTCGCCTATGCGCGACTCCTCGGCACTCTTCATAATCCCGTCGGCCGACGCCATGCAGTGGGGGTCAAAGAAGTGCTCCACATGAGTCTGGGGCTGTGACGGCAGCTTGTACTTCCACTCGTTGGCGGGGTCGGCGTTATACTGCCGCACAAGCCCGTCGACCTCCCCGCGCAAGAGCCTCAGCCCCTCGGCATCCTTGACCTTGGCCACCGCGATAAACGAGCCGGCGGCACTGTTGCCGATTCCGGCATCCCATCCGGGTATGGCGGTATACGGGACGATTGCCTCGACAAACGTACCCTCCATCACGCGGCTCGGCTCCTCAAACACGCCTATGACGTGAAAACTGAGGTTATCGAGCGTGATATCCTTGCCCGCAGCGGCCTCGACACTCCCGAAAAGGCGGCGTGCAAGGCCGTCGGAAACCATCACCTCGCGGCGACCCGCATCAAAGTCGGCCTGTGTAAACCGCCGGCCCTCAAGGATGCGGTAATCATAGACATCAAAAAACTGCGGGTCGGTAAACCGCCTCACGACCTTGGCATTGCTGCCGTCCTCAAGCGTGAGGAAAGAGGCATCCCACTTGTTGTAGGTCACCGACAACGCCTCGGCGTTCTTCAGCTGCCTGAACCACCCGTTGATAAACCACGGCGAATATCCGCCCATGGACTGACCGCCATGCTCGGTGGCAAAGCGCGTCACTGAAAAATAACACAACCTCCCGCGTGAATACTCCGGGTAGACCGGCGCGAGCTTGACGTAGTAGATGATGGAAAACACCATCACCGTGGCCACCGCGAGAGCCACACCCGCCACATACAATGACGTGAACAGGGGATTGCGCCGCGATTCGGCCCATGTCTGCTTGAAATACTGTGTAATCATATGACAAATTTAAGTTTATTATTTCGTTAAATATTGAGCGTTCACTTCAGCCGCAGCCGGTCATGCCCGGCATATCCCGACATGTCGCTGACAACCACCTCGTCGCCCTCACGCAGACCGTCGACAATCTCCACATGCTCGTAGTTGCCCTGTCCCATGGTGACGCGCCGCTTGACAATCTCGTCGCCGTTGACCACCCACATGTCGTAGGTTGCCGCGCCGTGATAGAACTGCCCGTTGGCGACACGCAACGCCGACGGAATCTCCTCATCGAGCACATGCACGTCACAGCGCAGTCCGCTGCGCAGCCCAGGATGGGCATCGTCGTCGAGCATCACGGTAAAGGCAATCACCCCGTTGCGCGACGTGGGGCTTACGCTCCCCACCCGCCCTGCAAGCTGCCCGGCCCCGAGCTTGACTATCGCCCGGTTGCCGGGTCGCACACGCGAGGCATACCCGTCGGCAATCTCGCAGTCGACCTTGAAATGGGACAGATCGGCAAGCACCGCCACCTGCTCGCCCGGCGACACCCGCGCACCAATCTGCTGGTTGATGTAGGTCAGCACACCCTTGCGTGGCGACATCAGTCGCGCGTCGTCCACCAACCGGCGTTGCTGGGCGAGATTCTTGCCCGATATGCTCACTTCAAGTTGGCGCAGGTTCATGTCGGCATCGCCAGTGAGCCGCTCGTCACGCAGGCGGTTGCGCAGCTGCTCCAGCTCCACCTTGGCGCGCCGCAACGCCATGTCAGCCTCATCGACACGGTTTCCCGTGCCTGAGCCGAGCGAGTCGAGATAACGCTCATTGCGCAGCTCCGACTCCAGGTGCCCAATCTCCATCTCCTTGACACGTATCTCCATCTCCATGTCACCGACGCGGGTCGATGTGCCCACTCTTGCCTTCTCGGCCTCAAGCCGCCTCATCGACAGTTCGTCGGCGAGATTGCCGAGCGTGGTCTCGGCGCTTTTCAGGTCAAGGCACAGCAGCGGCGCGCCGGCCTCCACCGAGTCGCCCGTGCGCCTGAACACCTCTACGATACGGGCCTCCACGGGTGATGTCAATATCTCCTCAAAGGCAGCCACGACCTTGCCCGAGGCGCTTGCCGACACGGCTATATCCCCACGGTCGACCCGTGACAGCGACAGCGTATCGCGCCCGATGCCGCCACGCGACAGCGAGGCCAGCCACCACACGCCGCCGGCAATAACAAAAACCGCCACGGCGACGACACCCATACGGCGACGACGCCGCGACGATTTCTCCTGCAATGAAATTTCTCTATCCATAATCAGATTTTATCCTATTATCTTTCCACCCCAATAGATGCCATTACCGTGCCAAAAACATAAACCGCTGATTTACAATACAATCTCATTTCACCCCTGTCCGTTTGCGGACACCCCGCCCGAACATTCCCGTACACCCCATACCCATTTCAGTCAACTACCAAAAGGAAACCACTAAAATTTTTGCAATATTTCATTTTTAAGTGAAATATTTGCCGTATCTTTGCGTTGTAACCATAAACATAAGACATTTATGAGCGAAGTTGAACTGATACTCCTTAACAACAGTGACAAATGCACTGTTTATACCATTCAATTCCTTGGCGATGAATTGAATGAGTTCAACAAATTTGTTGCGAAATTCCGCGAGGATTCTCAACTAAACGCCGATTACCGCGCCATTATCCGATATGTCGAACAAATAATCGAGCATGGCGCGCTTGAACGCTATTTCCGCAACGAGGGAAAGATGCGTGATTCATTAGTCGCATTGCCGGCATTACGCTCAAAGCTGCGCCTATACGCCCTCCGCCTGTCTGACAAAATTATAATTCTCGGCAATGGGGGCGTGAAGACGACCAGGACATACGAGGAGGATAACGAGCTTCAAGGGTATGTCGTTACCCTGCAAAAATTTGAGGAACTGCTCAAATCGTGTGTGAAAGATGGCTCGGTGGTTATAACCGAAAATATAATTGACACGGATAAAACTTTTGAGCTATGAAAAAAGACTTAGAATTACTTCCGCGTTTGTTTGCAGAAATGCCTGCGGAGGAAAGGGAGAGCGCACGGCTTACCTTTGCCATTTCCGACCGCATCTATGACCTTATGCAAGAGCGCGGACTTTCAAAGAAACAGTTCGCCGATGCATTGGGACGCCGTCCGAGTGAGATCACCAAGTGGCTTAGCGGACAGCACAACTTCACCATCGCCACACTCGCGATGCTCCAAACCTTCTTTGGCAAAGCAATCATAACAGTCTGAAAATACGACAAACCATATTGAGAATCATCAGATTTGCACCGATAAGGAATAATTGCTAAATTTGCGGCGTGGATGGGAGTCCACCTTGTGCCTTAACGGGATGTATACCAGCGGCGCATGATTGTAAAACTAACATCATTTGTTTTGGATATAGACCCTTTGCCGGCCACTTCCCCCATGACGGGAATGATTTTGGCCTCAATCAATGACCTGCTGACGGTCAACACCCCCACGGCTGGAAGCCTTGTGGCTCTGATATTTGCCGTGATTGCCCTTATTATTTCGGGATTTGTCTCGGGCAGCGAGATTGCCTACTTCTCGCTGACGCCCGCGCAATGCGAGGAGCTCGACGAAAGGCCAAAAGGCGCCAAGGTGAGAGAACTGCTCGCCATGCCTGAGAGGCTGCTCGCCACGATACTCATCACCAACAATCTCGTCAACGTGACGATTGTCGTGCTGTGCAACTTTGCGTTCTCGCAGATATTCCAGTTCCACGCCGGCTCGGAGGTGCTCAGTTTCCTGTTCTACACCGTCATCCTCACATTCATCATCCTGCTATTCGGCGAGATAGTGCCCAAGCTCTATGCCCGCACCTACACGTCACAGTGGGCAGCGATGGCCGCAGGCAGCCTGCGGGCTGCGGTGGCGGTATTCCGTCCCCTGTCGTCAATCCTTGTCCACAGCTCGACCATCGTCAACCGCGTCGTCACCAAGAAAGCAGAGAACATCTCGACCGACGAACTGAGCCAGGCCCTGGAGATAACCGACCTCAAGACCCCTGACGACAAGGAGATGCTTGAGGGGATACTGAAATTTGGTGACACGACCGCATCCGAGATAATGACCCCGCGAGTGGACATCGTGGATATAGACATCACGGCCGACTTTGACGAGGTGATGGCCCTTGTGCTCGATAAGGGCTACTCGCGTATGCCGGTCTACGAGGAGACACAGGACAATATCAAGGGCGTGCTTTACAGCCGCGACCTGCTTCCCTATATCGGCAAGCCGCTCGACGGCTTCAAGTGGCAGTCGCTGCTGCGCGAGCCATATTTTGTCCCCGAGTCGCGCATGATTGACGACCTCCTTGAGGATTTCCGCCGCATGAAGATACACCTCGCCATCGTCATCGACGAGTTTGGCGGCACGCAGGGACTCGTCACCATGGAGGATGTGTTGGAGGAGATTGTGGGCGACATCAACGACGAGTACGACGACGAGGAGACCAACTACAAGCGCCTGCCCGACGACACCTACATATTTGAGGGAAAAACCCTGCTCAACGACTTCTTCAAGGTCACCGGACTCGACGAGGAGGAGTACAGGGCCGTGGCCGAGGACTGCGAGACTCTCGCCGGGATGCTGCTCGCCATCAAGGGGGATTTCCCCAAGGAGAAAGAGAGCATCGTCTATGGCCGTTGCCGGTTTCTCGTGCTCGACATCGAGAAACACCGCATCGCGAGCGTACGTGTCAAGGTGATGCCCGACGTGCAGCAGCCCACCGTCCAAAGCGCCGCCAAGCCATGACACGCCGACGCCACCCCGTCATCACATCCATTGCCGCGATGCTTCCCGTGTGGATAGCCGCAATCGGATTTTCATTTGCCCTCACCGAGTGTGACGGCAACCCGCGCGATGTCGCCGTGCCTCGTCCCACCGCCTATCCGCGCATCATCCCGTATGACACCCTCTACACGCCCATCGACCGCCTGCCCGTGGTGATGGAGGTCAACAGCGCGGCGACCGTCACACGCGGCGATGACCGCGACAGCACGGCGACCGGCAAAATCAATATCTCATATCCGCGCTACGGCGCCACACTCTACTGCACCTATACCCCCGTCACCGCCGCGACAGCCCCGTCGGTGATAGACAACCGCGTCGAGCGCATGAGCCTCAACGCCGGCTCGCTCTCCACCGAGATAAGCCGTCTCACCACCCCCGGGGGAGTGGACGCCACGATACTGCTCACCCCCGAGGCGCGCGTCACTCCCGTGCAATTTCTCGCCACCGACTCGACGACATTCGTGCTCACCGGCGCATTGTATTTTGCCAGCAGCGTGTCAGCATCCGACTCCATCCGCCCCCTGCTCGACGCCGTGAGCCGCGACATAGTGCACACCGTCACCCACCTGCGCCGCCGATGAGACAGCAAGTCGGCAATATCACCGTCATTGTCGGGCGCATGGAGGACATCATCCCCTATGCCGATGACAGCGACCGCGCCGCCGCGATGAAAGGCCGCGCCGACAACCGCCGCCGGGAGATACTCGCCGGACGCGCCATCGTGCGCCACGCCCTTGGCATCGGGCTGCAGCATGACCAGTATGGCGCACCCACCGTGCCACTTGCCGGCACCTGCATCTCCCTGTCCCATGCCCGCGACCTCATAGCCCTCGCCGTCTCCGACACCCCTGTGGGCATAGACATCGAGTTCCCGCGCCGCCAGCTGCTCCGCGTCGCCACCAAGTTCCTGACCGCCAACGAACTGCCGCGCTACGTCACCCTGCCGCGCCTGCTGGAGGCATGGACTGCCAAGGAGGCGGTGTTCAAGGCGGCGGGACACCCCGACATGACAATCTCCGAAGTGGAGATGACCGACGACACCACAGCGACCGCCCGTGGCCGCCGCTATGACATCACATTCCTCCCTCACGGCGACGCGACAGTCGCCGTCGCCACTCCGCAAGGCTGACAAATAGGAGATTACCCCCAAAAAGATATATCAAAGCCACGTCGAAGACGTGACGTAGGCGAAACCCCGGGGTAAGCGCGTATAGCGCGTGCCCGGGTTCAAGGCTACAGATGGATAACGCACATCGGAGATGTGCCGTAAAGACGGTGGCATAGTCCACAGTCATACAAGCCCTTACCTCACAGCATCCTACGGCACGTCTCCGACGTGCACACATGTGGGAGGCGTCTTATTACCCCGGGCACGCGCTGTCGCGCTTACCCCGGGGTTTCGCATTCGCCACATCTCCGATGTGGTTTTTTGAGTTCTGCAACACCCTCCGCGGCCGGTCAGGGCACGAAGACCTTCTGGCCGTTGTGGATGTATATGCCGCCCTTTGTGGGGTGGGTGACAGGACGACCATGGAGGTCGTGCCATGTGTCGTCGCCGGTTGCGCCGGGGGTGTACAGGATGTCGCCGATGGCGGCGTTGGTGTCGGCAAAGGAGCATATGGTCTTCAGGGCCGAGCAGGCGCGGCCTGTCGTGCTGTCAAACAGAGGGGCGTTGTACCATCCCGACAGGCTGGTGCCGTAGGCATTATACTCCATCCACCACCAGAACAGCCCCGTCACCGCGCTGTGGGCCTCAAGGCACGCCACGAGATCGCGGGCAAACGCATCCTGGCCGGCGTCGCTGTAGGGCCACTTCCCGCTCAGGTCGTGGTCGGTGCCGGGCACTTCCCACTTATAGGAGTAGCCTGTCTCGACAATCATTATCTGCTTGTCGGGATAACGCCCCTCAAGGCTCGTCAACGCCTTGTCGAGCACCGACATGTCGCCGTGAAAGTAGGGATAGTAGCTCAACCCTATTATGTCGTAGTCGATGCCGAGCGAGCGCATACGGTCATAGAAATTGTTCTGCACCGCCACATTGGCCACGCGCTCGGTGTGAATCACAATCTTAGCGTCGGGACACTGCTCGCGGCAGGCGCGGATAGCCTCCTTCAGCAGACGCCCCAGACGGTCCCAGTTGGCATCGCTGCCCATGAATGTCTTCCTGGGATTTTTCGTGCCATAAGGGCCCCACAGCATCCCGTAGCTTATCTCGTTGCCGGGCTGTATGAAGTCGGGGACAATCCCCTCGCCGCGCAGCGTGGCGAGAGTCTCGGATGTGTAGTCGTATATCTTCCTGTACAGCTCCTCGTCGGTAAGGCCTGCCCAGTCGGCGGGAGTCCACTGCTTGGCGGGGTCGGCCCACGTGTCGGAGTAGTGGAAGTCGAGCATCAGGGCAAATCCGTCATCCTTTATGCGCTTGCACAGGGGTATTATATACTCAAGCGTCTGACATGCGTTGGGGTCTTTGTCGGCACCCGTGTACTTGTCGGGGTCGACAAAGAGGCGCACACGCATGGCGTTCATCCCCTCGTCGTGGAGGAACGGCAGCAGGTCGGCTATCGGCTTTCCTTCATGGGTCTTGTATTTGGCTCCGGCCTTCTCATAATCGGGCAACAGGGATATGTCGCCGCCCACCCAGTGTGTGGCGGCAAAAGCGGGCAGCGAAACCAACGCTGCAAGCATAATCAGGATTTTTCTCATGGCTGTAATACAGTTTTAGTTTGTGTCTTATATAGGATTCCACAAATATAGCAAAAGATCCCCATAGTAACACATAACGCCATGTTGCGGCATACAGTTGCCATGCAATCCGAAAAACTGACCAATTATAGGTAAAATGCGAGAGATTTTTATCAGTTGGCACTAAACATCATGGCTCATTTTTGAGTTATCTTTGTAACCACGTTTTAATACACGTAGAGAGGTTATAACTCAAAAATCATGTTTATGCGTTTCAACATCGTATTGACTGCATTGGCGCTGTCTGCCGCCGTCGCCGCCTCGGCCCAGGGCAACGGCGCCGTATCCCTTGACTCCTGCCGCTCCATGGCTCTCCACAACAACAAGGAGATGCGCATCATGGCCGAGCGGGTGAAGGCTGCGGGATACCAGAAAAAGGAGGCGTTTGCCGCCTATCTGCCGGCGATAGACTTCACGGGAGGCTACACATACAATCAGAAGAAAATCTCGGTCATCGACAGCGACCAGTTGCTGCCGGTCAAGTCGTTTGACCTCAAGTCCCAGTCCTACCAGTTTGACATAGTGACCAATCCGATGACAGGACAGCCGATAAAGGGACCCGACGGGCAGTATGTGCCCTCGTCGGTGGCCCTGCTCCCCAAGGAAGCCCTGACATATGACATACACAACGTGTTTTTCGGTGCAGTCACGCTGACCCAGCCCGTGTTTATGGGAGGAAAGATTGTGGCGATGAACCGCATCACCAAGTATGCCGAGGAGCTTGCCCGTGCCATGCACGACAACGAGGCCGAGGATATAATCTATGCCGTCGACGGGGCATACTGGCAAGTGGTGTCGCTGAAAGCCAAGAAGAGACTCGCCGACAGCTATGTCAACCTGCTTGACACGCTCTACAACAACGTCAACCTCATGCTGCAGGAGGGCGTCGCCACCAGGAGCGACCTGCTCAGCGTGGCGGTGAAGCTCAACGCCGCGCAGGTCGACCAGACCAAGGTCGACAACGGGCTGGTGCTCTCTCGCATGGCCCTTGCGCAGGTGTGCGGCCTGCCCGTCAATACAGTGATGACCCTTGAGGACGAGGACGTGGAACGCGTGACACCCTACCAGGTGGCCGAGTCCTACGACATGCAGCAGGTCTACGACCGCCGTCAGGATGTGCGCGCCCTTGAACTCGGCGTGAAAATCTTCGAACAGAAAAAGCGCGTGGCAATGTCGTCGATGCTCCCTAATCTCGCCATCGTGGGCGCGTACTCGTTCAGCAACCCCAACATGTTTGACGGCTTCAAGAAGCGCTTTGACGGAGCGTTCTCGGTCGGCGCGATGCTGACGATACCCATATGGCACTGGGGCGGCAACTACAACAAGTACCGCGCCGCCAAGAGCGACGTCGCCATCTCGCAGCTACAGCTGGAGGACGCCAAGGAGAAGATTGAGCTGCAGGTGAGCCAGGCTGCGTTCAAGGCCGACGAGTCGATGAAGACCTACAACATGACATGCACCAATCTCGAAAAGGCCGACGAGAACCTGCGTCAGGCCCAGCTCGGGTTCAAGGAGGGAGTGCTCACCACCGATAACGTGATGGAAGCCCAGACGGCATGGCTCAAGGCCAACTCCGAGAAGATAGACGCCGAGATTGACGTGCACCTGTGCCGCGTCTACCTCTCCAAGGTGCTCGGCACGCTCAACTATTGACACTTTCATGTAGAATATCTCAAAAATCACATAACTATGGCTGAAAATGATTTGACATCGCCTGTCAAGAAAAATGACAAGTCGTTGATGGTAGGGCTACTGGTCGTCATCCTCGTTGTGGCGGCCATAGCCATTGTTGGATTCCTGTTCCTGTCGCCTCCACCCGAGATTGTCGAGGGGCAGGCCGAGGCGACATCCGTCAGGATATCGGGCAAGCTCCCGGGCCGCGTGATGGAGTTTTACGTCCATGAGGGCCAGGAGGTGAAGGCCGGCGACACATTGGTGCACATCCACTCGTCGCTTGCCGAGGCCAAGTTGTTCCAGGCAGAGGCGATGGAGAATGCCGCCGCCGCGCAAAACCAGAAGGTCGATGCCGGGACGCGCTCACAGATTGTGCAAGGGGCCTACGACCTGTGGCAACAGGCCATCGCTGCCCGCAACATAGCCAAGAAGACCTACGAGCGCATGGAATCGCTGTTCCAGAAGCAGGTGATCTCCGAGCAGAAGCGCGACGAGGCCCAGGCTGCCTACGAAGCCGCGCAGTCGGGCGAGAAGGCGGCCAAGAGCCAGTATGACCTCGCCGTGTCGGGCGCGCAAAAGGAGGACAAGGAGAGCGCGCGCTCGATGGTCAACGTCGCCAAGGGCGGCGTGATGGAGGTCGAGGCGTTGCTTGAGGACCAGTATCTCATCGCCCCGTGTGACGGCGAGATTGACGAGATATATCCCCACGAGGGAGAGCTTGTGGCTCTCGGCGCCCCCATCATGAACGTGCTGAAGATGCAGGACAAGTGGATCACCTTCAACGTGCGCGAGGAGCTGCTCAAGGACCTGCCCATGGGCAAGGAGATAGAGGTGATGATACCCGCGCTCGACAAGAAGCGCATCAAGGCCAAGGTATACTACATCAGCGACATGGGCGCGTATGCCGTGTGGCACGCCACCAAGGCGACGGGCGAATACGACTCGCGCACATTCAAGATCAAGGCGCGCCCCGTCGAGCAGATACCCGACCTGCGTCCCGGCATGTCGATTATATACGATATGCCCGATTAAACGAGTGAGCAAACAAGCATAATCCCCCAATCCAAATCACCAGATAAATGTCACTTGCACCCCTATGGCAGTCGATAAGGCGCGGCGTCGCGATGATGTGCAGCCGCAAGGTCTACTTCATGATGCTTGGAGTGGTGCCGTTGGTGTCGATTGGCATATTCCTGTGCCTGTTCAACGCCGGCGTGGTCAAGGAAGTGCCCTCGGGGGTGGTTGACCTCGACAACTCCTCGATGTCGCGCACGGTGACACGCTCGCTCGACGCCATAGAGTTTGTGAAGGTCACAAGCAAACTCAACAGCTATGCCGAGGCGATGGAGATGATGAACCGTGGCGAGATATTCGGCTTCTTCATGATTCCCGAGAATTTTGCCCGCGACGCCATCGGCGGACGCCAGCCTGAGATATCGTTCTACTGCAACATGACCTACTTTGTGCCCGGCACATTCGTGTTCAAGGGCTTCAAGACCATCGCGGTAGCCACAACCGGCTCGCTGGTGAAGACAACGCTTGTGTCCACAGGCGTGAGCGAGGCCGCCGTAGGGGCGATGATACAGCCGGTGGTCATCACCGAGCACCCCATCCACAACCCGTGGCTCAACTACTCCTACTACCTCAACCCGTCGTTCATCGCCGCAATGCTGCAGCTGATAATATTCGTGATGACCGGTTACACCATAGGTGACGAGATAAAGAAGGGGACATCGGTCGGGTGGCTGCGCACGGCCGACGGCTCGATGCTGGTCGCTGTCATCGGCAAGCTGCTGCCACAGTGGGTGGTGTTCTCCGTTTGGGGGCTGTTCCTTGAGTCGCTGATGTTCGGCTACCTCGACTTCCCGATGCACGGCAACATATGGAACATGATTACGGCCATGCTGCTGTTTGTCATGGCCTGCCAGGCATTCGGGGTGATAGTGATGAGCGCGCTGCCCAATCTGCGCATCGGCGCGTCGGTGCTGTCGCTCATGGGCATACTGTCATTCTCGCTGACGGGGTTCTCGTTCCCGGTCGAGAACATGTACAGCTGGCTCGGGGTGTTCTCGTGGATTATACCCGTGCGCTACTACTTCCTGATATACATCAACGACGCGCTCAACGGTTTCCCGGTCTACTATGCGCGGTGGTTCTACATCGGGCTGATACTTTTCCCCGTCGCTGCGCTGCCGCTGCTCTACAGGCTGAAAAAGGCGTGTCTCAAACCCTATTATATCCCCTAAGCCGATGAAAAGGACACAGTATAACAGAAGCTGGTTCAGGAGCCTGCTGGCAGTGTGGCAGCGGGAATTTCGTCTCGTGTTCAAGGACGCGGGAGTGATACTCTTTTTCCTCGTGCTGCCGACGGCCTATCCGATACTCTACACGCTCATGTACAATCCCGAGCTGATAAAGGATGTGCCCGTGGTCGTGCTTGACGACAGCCGCACCCCCGAGAGCCGCGAGATAACGCGTATGCTCGACGCCACAGAGGCGATGAAGGTCGCCGGATATGTGTCCGATATGGCCGAGGGCAAGCGGGCCATAGCCGAGCGCAAGGCCAATGCCATCATATCGATACCTTATGACTATGCCGAGCGTCTCGGGCGCGGCGAGCAGGCCTACATCGACTTCTTCTCAGAGACGAGCCGACTTCTGCGCTACAGGGGCTTTGTGAGCGCGATAACCGACGTGACCATACAGGCCGGCGCACAGATACAGGCCCACAAACTCGATGAGGCTGGAGCCACCACGCTGCTCACCGGCAATCTCACCCCGATGCCGGTGAAGAGCGAGGCCATATTCACGGGCGACCCGACCCAGGGATTCGCCTCGTTTGTGCTTCCCGGCATACTTGTCATCATCCTGCAGCAGAGTCTCCTGCTGGGCATCACGATGATAGGCGGAGGCGTCTCGGAGCGTGCACGCGCCAACGGTGGCACCGACCCGCTGTCCATCCCCGCTCCCCCCTCTGCCACAGTGCTCGGCAAGACCCTGTGCTACATCGTGATATATATCCCGATGGCGATATTCGGACTCCACTATGTGCCGCTGATATTCAACCTGCCCCACCTTGCAGGAGTATTTGAAGCCCTGACACTCATCATGCCGATGCTGCTGGCATCCATATTCCTCGGGCTGATGCTGCAATACTTCTCACGCGAGCGCGAGTCGTCACTGCTCATCGTAGTGTTCACGTCGCCTCTCGTGCTGTTCCTCACGGGACTCACATGGCCACGGTTTGCCATGAACGGCTTCTGGTATACCATCAGCAGCTTTTTCCCCGCCACGTGGGGCGTCAACGCCTTTATACGCATGAACGGCAGCGGCACGCAGCTCTACCTGCAAAATTACGACGTCATCGCCCTGTGGTTGCTTGCATTGTGCTACTTTGCCGGAGCATACATGGTGCAGCGACTCTACTTCCGCCGCATGGAGCCGGCACTCGTGAAGACATAGAGCCTGCAACAGAGAGCCTGTAAGTCAAATATAATGGGGCCAATAGGTCAAATAAGGACTAATAAGCCTTATAGGCCTATCCTACACCTTGTCACTCAGCGTTAAATTATATTGCGTCTTGTTATATTGTTGAAAAATCGCTATTTTTGTCACTATACACCTACATAACACCCGCCACATGAGAAAACTTTACGCACTTATCCTCCTCATAGGCGCAGCAGCGTGCGCCATGACCGCCACAGCCGCTATACCCTCCGGATACTACACCACCCTCAACGGCAAGAGCGGACAGGCACTCAAGGAGACGGCCGGCTCGATTGTCTACAAGCTCACCCCGGTGTCATCCTACAGCAGCCTGCCCGAGTATTTCAGGGAGACCGACGTATATCCCGACACGGAACTGTGGTGGGACATGTATAGCGACATTCCCGTCAACATCTACTGGACATTCGGCCGTTACATGAACCGCGAGCACTCATTCCCCAAGAGCTGGTGGGGAGGCGAGACCGAAGTGCAGGCCTACACCGACCTCAACCACCTGTACCCCTCCGAGGCAAAGGCCAACCAGGCCAAGAGCAACTTCCCGCTCGGCACGGTGCAGACCTCGACATTTGACAACGGAATCTGCAAGGTAGGATATGCCATGACGGGCCAGGGAGGCGGCGCGGCAAAGGTGTTTGAGCCGTCCGACCAATACAAGGGCGACTTTGCCCGCACCTACTTCTACATGGCCACATGCTATGCCGGCCACCTCACGTGGAAATACAACTACATGGTCAACAACAACCTCTACCCCACCCTGACACCGTGGGCTGTCGAGCTGTTGCTGAAATGGCACCGCGAGGACAAGGTGAGCCAGAAAGAGATAGACCGCAACGAGGCGGTCTACAGGATACAGAACAACCGCAACCCCTTTATCGACTTCCCCGAACTTGCCGAGTATATCTGGGGAAACAAGAAAGGACAGATATTCTCCACCTCATTGCCCAATCCTCCCTCGGGCGATCCGACGCTCATCTCACCGGTGCAGGATATGACACTCGACTTCGGCCAGGTGGTAAAGGGCACCTCACTCACACGCAAACTCAACATCCGAGGGGAAAACATGACCGGGTCGGTGTCGGTGACAATCTCACGGCGCACGAGCAACAACCCCGAGATGTTTGCCCTCGAGGACAACTCCATATCGGCCTCGGTCGTGAACACCTCCGACGGCTATTGGCTCAACGTCACCTATACCCCGACATCGCTCGGCACCCATTCCGCCCGGTTGATACTGTCGGAGGGAGGCATCGTGGGGTCGATAGGCATAGGACTCAAGGGCGAAGGGGTCGACGAGCCCACGCTGTCGGCCTTCAAGGCCCTGCCGCCCACCAACATCACTGAAAGCTCATATACCGCCAACTGGGAGATACCCGAGAACGATGTCGTGGACTACTACATCGTGACACGCACCCGCTATGTCGACGGCGCGGCGACCACCGAAGAAATCGAGGCCGAGGGCAACAGCCTCGACATCACAGACTTTGACGGCTCTACCCGCGAAAGCTACTCGGTGCAGTCGGTAAGGCTCGGATTCCGCTCGCCGATGTCCAACATAGTCAATGTCGACCACTCGGGCATCACCGGCGTGGAGATGGAGCGCCCCATCGGCACGGCATACATGCCAGGCGGCATACGCTTTGTCTGCGCCGAGGAGCACACCAATGCCATGATATATGACCCGTCGGGACGCCTTGTAAGGCATATCCCCGTCATCAGCAACAATCTTGAGGTGGAGCTGCCCTACGGCGTATACCTCATGGTGACCGACCAGATGAAACGCCCGCTGCACATCATCGTGAAATAAAACTTTTCCCGGGCCGGGCTGATGGCAAACCATCAGCTCCGCCTTTAACATATTATTACGGAATTTTTTCGTTAATAATATCTAACAGAGCGTTGTCTAAAGACACCGTAAGGATATTTTGCATAATTTTGCAGCCCCATCATACCAATTCACTCATATTTCAAACCTACCGAATATGAAAAAAAGTAAGATTTACACCGGAACAGGTGACAGTGGCGCGACCTCACTCGTCGGAGGCAAACGCGTGAAAAAGAACGATATACGCATCGAAGCATATGGTTCGGTCGACGAGCTTAACGCCCGTGTGGGCCACCTGTGCACATCGGCACATATCCCTGCCGGATTCACCGACACATTCACTTACATACAGAACAAGCTGTTCAACATCGGCGCATATCTTGCCACCGACAATCCCGACAACGACATCACCGAGGCCAAGGGCCTCACCTTTGATGACGTGCTCTATCTAGAGAACAAGATTGACGCGCTCGACAGCGAATTGCCCCCTGTGACCAACTTTGTCCTCCCCCAGGGCACACACCTTGCCGCTCTTGCCCACGTGTGCCGCACAATGTGCCGCCGCTGCGAGCGTCGCATAGTGGCCCTCGCCGAGGAGACTTACGTCGACCCGAATGTGCTGCGGTTCATCAACCGCCTGTCAGACTTCCTCTTCCTTTTTGCGCGTTATGACAACGTAATCAACCAGGTTGATGAAATATTTTGGGATAAAGATTGTTGATAAATATACATGGCCGTATATTTAGCGTGATTAATCATCCTACATATCGATTAATGCACTATTTTTGCGGAAATTTTTAATCTACATTCAGAAAACCGTTAAAACCTAATTGTTATGTACTGGACTCTTGAACTTGCCTCAAAACTCGAAGACGCCCCCTGGCCTGCGACCAAGGAGGAACTCATAGACTACGCCATGCGCTCGGGCGCCCCTCTCGAAGTAATCGAAAACCTCCAGGAGATGGAAGACGAGGGCGACACCTACGAATGCATCGAAGACATCTGGCCCGACTACCCCTCCAAAGAAGACTTCTTCTTCAATGAGGAGGAGTACTAAATCGAATTTAGAATATAACTAATTGATATACATATGGTAAACAAATACGCATTTGTTTACCATATGTCGTTTTATGTACCGATGAATCAAGCAATACCATGATAATCCCAATACAGTTTGATTTATTTGTTTTAACATACATGCGTCAACTTTTGCAGTAGCTGCACCGTTTTCTGTCAGTGAATAATCTTCAATTTATACGACTATGAAACCGACAGGAAAACAACCGAGTAGAGACTGGCGTTCTCTCACCATCTATCAGATTATGGTAGGCTCTTTCATGCACGGAAAGGACGGTGCCGAAGGGTACGATGAGCTGTGGGGGCCTTCGGGGGAACGCAAGGATGGAAACCTGAGGGGCGTCATCAATGCCCTGGACCACATAACCGGACTCGGCGTCAATGCAATATGGCTCACCCCGATTTTTGACAGCTCTAAGGCCGATGGAGGCGAAAAGTTGCAGGCATCGGGCTATTTTGCCAATGACTATTTCAAGATAGACCCCCACTTTGGCACCGAGGATGACCTGCGCGAGCTTGTCGACAAAGCCCACGAAAGGGGACTGTATGTATTTCTCGACGGCGTCTTCGGGCATCACGGAGGGGTGTCGTCCCCTTCCCCGTCAGGCTTCACCATAGACTCCACCCCGTCGCTGAGCGACAGAGGCGATGACGGCGGCACGGGAAATGTGAAGTACCCCGAGTCTCTCGACTACTTCAGGGAGGTGGCGACCTACTGGATAGACAAATTTGATATAGACGGATGGCGCCTCGACCAGGCCTATCAGCTATGCCAGGGCGGCCACAACTACTGGTGTGAGATATCGCAGGCCGTGCGCGAGCTGTGCGACCGCCGCATCAGCGAGGGCAAGCAGTGGGGTACCCTCGGATATATGGTAGGGGAAGACTGGAGCGACGCCGGCTCCATAAGCTCACGCGTGTATCGTGACGGGGGACTAAAGAGCGCTTTTGACTTTGACGGAAAACAACTCATAAGCGGCTCGATGGGCGAACAGGACTCGGGTGGTCTCGACAATGGCTGGGATGATGTCATCAGGGTATATTCATCCCCCTCGGACAGAGGATATTTCCCCGATGACGTGTTGCCCAACCTCTTTCTCACCAATCATGACGGAGTGAGGGTTGCCGACAATTTCTATGACGGGGACAACGAGATAAACCTCATGACACGGTTTGCCATACTCGCCGGCTATCCCGGACCTGTGACCCTGTACTATGGCGACGAATTTGCCGACCTGTCGCGTGACTGTGACGGAGCACAACCCGACAACGCGTCACGCACAAGCGGACACCTCGCGCCCGATGACGACCGTGAACGGCGGCTCGCCAACTATGTCAGGGACGTGATGACATTCCGCCGTGACAACCCCGCCATGTGGCGCGGAAAGCAGCAGTTTGACCGCTACAGGCTCGACGACGCGGAGATACTCGTGGTCGTCAAGGAGGACGAGGAGACAGGCAATCGCGTAGCCATGATATTTGCCGACAGGGACGCCGACGTCACCATTCCCGGGACCGACAGCCCCATATCAGTGAAGGGCTATATCCCGGAGCTTGTAAAGCTCACGTAAGCCCCGCCCTGCCCTCCCGGCTCCGACGTTGGCCGGAAGAGGGTTTTGCAACGCCCCTCTGAAATTTGCAGTTTACGGGAAAGTCACTTAATTTTGTATCGGCAACCAATCCCATTGAAAATGGACCATAGCGATACAATCATACGAGATGGCGAGGGCATCTGTGTCTACGGGGCGTCAAGCTCCCATATCGCCCCGGCATATATGAGTGCCGCCCGTGAGCTGGGACGGCTTATAGGCATGTCGGGACGTCCGCTTGTCAACGGCGGCGGACGCGGCGGACTGATGGCCGCCACGACCGACGGCACCCTGGAGGCCGGAGGGGCCGCGATAGGCATACTACCGCAATTCATGCTCGACCGTGGATGGCAGCACCCCCGCATGACGCACATAGTGGCGACGCCCGACATGCACCGCCGCAAGGAGACAATGGCGCGCCTGTCGTATGCTGCGATAGCGTTGCCCGGCGGCTACGGCACGTTTGAGGAACTGCTTGAAATCATCACTTGGAAGCAACTGCGCCTGTTCACCGGCAATGTGGTGATACTCAACATTGACGGATATTACGACCCGTTGCTTGAGATGTTCTCACGTGCCGCCGCGCAAGGCTTCATCTCCGGCTGCAAGGGACAGCCCTGGACTCTCGCCACGACACCAGCCGAGGCGATGGAGCAGGCCCTCGCCCGGCATCATAACGATGACAACAGCACCCCGCTGTCCAAATACTGAACATGAGACCCGTCCGCGACACCCCGTTTCAAGCCCACGGACACGAGTGGGACGCGCCTGCCTCGGCACAGGAGCAGGCCGCCTATTCGGGTACCTATGCCTCCTATGTGACAGGGCATGTAGGGACGCCGCGCCCATACATGCCCGGCTATGACTCGGGCGTGATGTGCCTTGTCGTGGGAATGCTGTTGCTGCTGGCTTTCAGCTTCAAGCACTGGCGTCGGTTTTTCAAGACATTCGGCAACGACCTGCTGTCGGTGAGACGCCGTGCCAACGTGTTTGACGACAGCACCATGAGCGAGACCCGCGTGCTGGCAGTGCTTGTGATACAGGTATGCATATGCGAGGCCATACTTGTCTACTGCACATTCGGGTCAGGCTTCGCGTCGGTGCAAACTATATTTCCCGCCATCGGCATCCTTACATTGGCTGCTGGTATCTTTTATCTGCTCCAGCTGATGGCCTATTCCATAATAGGAAGCGTGTTTTCCGACAAGGCGGGATGCCGACAGTGGATAAAAGGCTTTAACGCCTCCCAGGCTTTCCTGAGCCTGCTGCTGCTCGTCCCGGCCCTTGTCGTGCTTTTCTATCCCAATACTGCCATATGGATGCCGATTGTCGCGGGAGGCCTATACGCCACTGTCCGTATAATATTTGTGTGCAAAGGATTCAAGATTTTCTTTCAGGGCATCAATTCGCTCCTGTACTTCATTATCTACCTCCTCGCGGTCGAGGTGACGCCGCTTGTAGCCTTATACCACGGAACGACCTACATCGTGTCAGGCATATGACCCGCGATATTGTCTAAAATGTGGTTATAATGGCATTTGTGACATACACAAATGCCTATTTTAGCAATTTTTATAGTTGTTCCGGCAGGTCATGAGCAGATTTTTCCGTACCTTTGCAGCCGAAAATTGACTACCTTTTTTCTATCATGCGTAAGGCCATTGGCCTTATTTTATTAAACAAACACCAGCAAACAGTGAAAGTCAAGAAAGTATTGGTCTCCCAACCGAAGCCAACATCCGAAAAATCACCATACTACGATATAGCAGAAAAATATGGCGTAGAGATTGAGTTCCGTCCTTTCATCAAGGTCGAGGGACTCACTGCCAAGGAGTTCAGGCAGTCCAAAATCTCGATTTCAGACTTCACCGCCGTCATTTTCACTGCCCGCACGGCGATAGACCATTTCTTCAGGCTTGCCGAGGAGATGCGCGTGCAGATTCCCGATACTATGAAATATTTCTGCACCACCGAGTCCATCGCGCTCTACCTCCAGAAATACATCGTCTACCGCAAGCGCAAGATATTCCACGGTAACAACGGTAAACTTGACGACCTGCTGCCTTTTGTACTAAAGCACAACAAGGAGAAGTTCCTCTATGCCGTCTCCAACGTCAACAAGGCCGACGAGACCAATATACTCGACCAGAACAACATCAACTACACCAAGGCCGTCATGTACCGCACAGTCAGCAACGACTTCGGACCCGATGAGCCGTTTGACTACGACATGCTGCTGTTTTTCAGCCCGTCGGGTATTGACTCGCTGTTGAAAAACTTCCCCTCATTCAAGCAGGAGGATATAAAGATAGGCACATTCGGCGCCACCACAGCCAAGGCCGTGCGCGACGCCGGTCTCCGTCTCGACATGGAGGCCCCGTCACAGAAAGCCCCCTCGATGACCGCAGCCCTCGACCTCTTCCTCAAGGAGGAGTGCAAGTAAGAGAAATCGACTCTGATGGGGACACTCCGACTATACAAGGCTGAGAAACTTTGCAGCCGGCGCGCCGTAGACACTCTGTTCACCCGTGGCGAAAGCCGCTCGGTTACCGCCTATCCGTTAAGGGCGGTGTGGCGTGTCAGCGACCGCAAGGAGGGTGCACAGGCACAGTTTCTCATCTCCATCCCCAAAAAGAAAATACGCCATGCAGTCGACCGCGTGACCCTGCGGAGACGCATACGCGAGGCTTACCGCCTCAACCGCCACGAGCTGTCACTCCCCCAAGAGTGCAGGATAGACGTGGCATTTGTATATCTCGACAAGGAGCTGACCCAATATTCCGGGATAGCCCAGGCGGTGATAAAGAGCCTACAGCGCATCTCGGCGACCGCCAGCCGCCAACCCGGCGACAAGGACAACACTACTGGACATGAGCCTTAAAAGGATAGCAGGCGCGATACTCATTCTGCCTATACGCCTTTACCAGCTGTGCATCTCACCGATGCTCGGACCATCCTGCCGCTTCACCCCGACATGCAGCCAATACGCCATCGAGGCAATCCGCAAGCACGGACCGTTGAAAGGACTGTGGCTCGCCATCAAACGCATATGCCGGTGCCATCCGTGGGGAGGGAGCGGATATGACCCGGTACCATAGCCTAATGGAAATCATAGACGTACATACACATCATACCGCGTCCGGCAACCGGGCTATCATCAATGCCGGCACCCAACCCATACCTCCTGGCGCGGGCGGCTATTACTCCGTCGGCGTACATCCATGGGACAGCGACCGTGACATCAATCTGCCGCAACTGGAACTGACAGCCTCCGACCCGCGTGTACTCGCCATCGGGGAAACCGGGCTTGACAGGATGAAAGGGCCGTCGACACAGCAGCAACAGCAGCTCTTTGCCTGGCATATAGCCCTGTCAGAGCGAATCCGCAAACCGCTGATACTGCATGTGGTCAGGGAATGGGGCAAGGTGCTGGAAATGTTTGACCGCCTCCACCCCTCACAGCCATGGATTGCCCATGGCTTCCGAGGCAAGCCCGGACTCGCCGCGCAGCTTGCGGCAAGGGGCATATACATGTCAATCGGCGAGCGTCACAACCCGCAGTCGGCCATGGAGATACCCTCCAACCTCATCCTGTCGGAGACCGATGAAAGCACACTCGGCATAGAGGCTATCGTGCAGGCTATTGCCGCGACACGGGGCGTGACCGTGGAGGAGATGCGGGCGATTATCACCGGAAACAGTTCACGCATATTTGGCCGACACGCGGCCGCCTCCCCCATCATCGGCGGGACGCAGCCGCCGGCGGGTGAAAAATGATGTCACGGATGCCGTCGCCCAGCCTATCAGGGCCACGAGCGCAAATACCAGCACAAGGTCAATCCACGCCACCCTCACAGGGTATACATCTATCGACATCACGGCATGGTTTCCACCGAGTTTTATGAATCCCCCCCATTGCTGCGCCAGGCACAACAACACACCGAGTATTATGCCGGCAATACCGCCGAAAAGCGTTATCAGCCACCCCTCGGTGAGAAATATACGCGATATCTGCCTGCGTGTCGCACCAAGGGCATCAAGGATTGCTATATCGGCATCCTTCTCTATCACGAGCATACACAGGGTGGAGATGACATTGAAAGACGCTATGACGAGTATGAAAGCCAGCAGCAGAAACGTTATCCACTTCTCTATCTCTATCATCCTGAACGAAGTCTCCTGCTGCTGCACGCGGTCTTTGACGACATAGCCCTCTCCGAGACGCTCCCCTATCGCGGCAATCACCCCTGCGGCATCGGCACCGTTGTCGAGTTTCAGCTCCACGGCCGTGGCTTCGGTATCATAGTCAAGCAGACGGCGCGCATTGTCAAGCGGCATAAGCACCATGTCGGTGTCATACTCCGGTTGCTCGACCTGAAACACACCTCCCACAATCAGCGAGTCGCTGCGGAACGAGCTTACGGGATTGGCCGGATTGATGCGCCCGCGACGCTTGGGGGCGTATATACCGATGACATCACTGAATCCCGGATAGGCCTGCAGATTGACAGCCACCCCTACACTTAATGTGGCATAGGCGCTCACCGAGTCGCCGAGCATAAACACCCCGTCCTCCTTGACTATCGAGCGTATGGCGGTTATGTCGGGATACCTGTCCGTCACCCCCTTTATCACGACAGGCATCTGATGTGACCCATAGACGGCAAGGGCATTTTCCTCTATCGTAGGCGCGGCCACCGCTACGCCGGCAATACCACCAAGCACGGATATGACCGAGTCGGCATCCTGTATCACCTTGCCTCGCGCGGGATACACCTTGACCTCAGGGTCGAGCTGTGACAGCTTGTCACCGGCGAGATCGGAAAAGCCGTTGAACACCGACAGCACACAGACGGTAGCCAACGTCGCCACTGCGACCCCGGCTACCGAAATTATGGATATGACATTGACCGCGCTATGCGACTTTTTGGCAAAGAGATAGCGTAGCGCAATCCTCAGTGTCATCATGCGTCGGCTGAATTGCTGTCCTTGTTGAGCAGATTGTCGATATTCTCGATATAGTCGAGCGAGTCATCGAGATAAAACGCCAGCTCGGGCGTCTTGCGCAGCTGGTATCTCACTTTCTGGGCAAGCTCATAACGTATGGTCTTGGCATTGCGGTTGATGCTTTCGAGCATATCCTTGGCCTTGTCACTTGGGAAGACCGACAAGTAGGCACGCGCTATGCTCAGGTCGGGCGACACGCGCACGGCGCTCACCGACACTATCACACCATGGGTCTTGGCTGTCTCCTGACGGAATATCTCACTCAACTCTTTCTGTATCAGTCTCGCTATCTTGGCTTGTCTTGTCGATTCCATATCTACTTGGATTTATCATTGTTATGAAGTTATAACAACTGACGGCACACAAAGTTACAAAAAGACCATGATACCGACAAGGATAGCCTCTTCAAACTATAATGAAAAAAGCCCGGGATATTTCCTACCTCCGGGCTTTAATATCAATAGTATTCTCTCTCTATTTCTTGCGTTTCTTGACCACCACGATGTCGAGGGGACGGGCCACAGTCCAGTCTACATTGATGGTGAGGGTAGACGTGGCGGCATCATAATGGTAAGAGCTTGTGCCTTTTTTGCTGTTGCGCAGCTTCTTGCCTCCGCATGTCACAGCCGACGGGGCCTCGACTCCAGGGAGGGAAAACTCCATAGCCTTGACTGCCGGAGCGCCGGGATAGTTGCCCGAGCAGACGGCATTTATGTCTATCTCGCTTTCGGTCTCGTCTCCCCGGAAGGTTACAAGCGCATATTCATTTTTGTCGAGCGAGCGGGCCGATGTGCGGTCATCCTCAAACATGGTGAACGATGACTCACCGCCACGCGGATAGTAGAGCACCCTGTAACGTGAGGCATCATAATCGCCCGTATTAGCCATCTTATAGTCGGCTTGAGGTATGAATGCTCCTGCACGCGCAAACATGGGCAGCACGCTTAACGGTGCGGCATAGTCGATGGTATCTCCTGACGTATAGACTTTGGAAGGATTGGACATATCCACCCATATCCCTTCAGGGAAGACTATCTGACGGCTCAAAGCCCCCTGCTTCATCACTGGAGTGACCATCACGTCACGTCCCCACAGATATTGGTCGGTAATATTGTCGTAGCGTGTCGAACCATTGCTGTAGTAGCCCAACGGACGCACGAGAGGAAGACCCTGCGAGGCATTCTCATAGGCGAGAGTATAATTGTAGGGGAGCCACTCGTAGCGCTTGCGTATGAGGCCGAGGATGATGTCCTGCTGCTCGGGATAGCGGTATGGCTCGGCAACCTTCTGCGCGTGTGTGCGCAGTATGGGGGAGAATGTTCCGAGCTGCAGCCAGCGCACATACAGCTCAGGGTCTACGGGACATGCATCATCGATGGCAAATCCCCCTACATCGTGAGACATATAGCCAAGGCCGCTCAGACCGGAGTTGAGCATGATGGTGACCTGCGGCTCAAGCCCTCCCCATGAGCGCGAGACATCGGTCGACCACGGGAACACGCTGTAACGCTGAAGACCGGCGGTGCCTCCGCGCATCATAGTCATAAGTCGGGTATCGGGGTATTCCTCCTGAAAGAGGTCATAGATAATCTCGCTCCAGTCGTTGCCATACTGGTTATGATACTCGCGGGCGGTCTTGCCGTTGTAGTGGTATGCCGTCTCGGGATGCACCTCAGGCTCTCCGAGGTCGCCCCACCAGCCTGTCACACCATCATCGGTAAGCTGCTTGTACCGCTCACGCAACCACCGGCGCGTGTCGGGATTTGACATGTCAAACATGCCGCCTTCGCCTACCCATATCTTTACATCATGCGGATTGCCTACGGAGTCGCGGGCAAGCATACCACGCGAGGCAAGGTAGTTGTAGTTGTCGAGTCCACGCCCGTTACGCAGTATGTAAGGCTGGGATATTATGACAGTGTTTACGCCATTGTCCTTGAGCTCCGATAGCATCTTGCTGTGTGTGGGCCACTGCTCGGGATCCCATGCGAGACGCCCCATGTCCTCCTCTTTGCCATACCAGTAGAGATCGAGCACCACGCCGTCGACGGGATACCCGTTGAGCTTCAAGGTGTCGATGACGCCACGCGTCTCCGACTCATCCCTGTATCCGTATTTTGAGGTGATATAGCCCAACGACCAGAATGGGGGAAGTTTCTGCCGACCGGTCAGGAGGCTATACTGACGCGATACCCCCTCGAGGGTGCCGGCACCGTTGATAAAGTAGTATGATACGGGTTCCTTGCTCTCCGTTATATATTCAACGGGGTTGGACATAATCATCTCGGCTGCCGCATAGTCGTCAAACAGGACGGCATAGCCTGCCGAAGAGACAAAGAGAGGCATCGTGATATTCATCTGCGAGATACGCGGGTCATTGCCGGTGTAGCCGTAGTTTTGGCGGTTATACATCACCAGTGTGTCGCCATTGAGTTTGAGGCTGTGTCCACGTTCCCCGGCACCATAGAACGAGCACCGTCCCGAGGTGGATAGCTCGAGGCTCTGACGACCGTTCTTAGTCGTGCGGACACCGCTATCGGCCAATATGTTTCCCGAAGCCGAGAATGTGACCGTGCCGGTGTTGCTGTCAAGAGTGGCTACAAGGCCTGTCGGTGTAGCCATAATCTGCAGGTCACCGCTTGTAGTCACCGTGCCGTTGAAATCGTAGGGTTTCAGCACTGCCGAGCGCGATTGCGGCACTGTCTCGCCGACAGCCGCATTTGTCACACGTATTATGTCATCGGTAATGGCTGTCAGGGTGACGGTGCGCCCCTTGCCGGTCGTCGCCGACAGTGTGCCTGTAGCGGCATAGCAGGCAACGGAGGCAAACATCATCAGCCCCGAAAGTAAAAAATGGGTATTAGTCATGAAAAAGTATTAATTATAGTGTTACAGTTAAAGAGCTGTGCAAACTTAATGAAAACTCCACAATTCCCCAAGAAAAGGCATGACAGATTGATATTATACATCTAATTTGATGTCATATAAACGAAAGAAGGGACGCCTCAACGACGTCCCTAAATTCATCCCTGTCTACTGTGTTTCACAAATACCTTTTCATCAACATTTTATTCAAATACTTACACTTTATGAATGTGATGCAAAGTTAATGCATGAAACTCGGCAGACGAGGCGTAAGTTGTGTACAAGTAGTTTTTTTGAAAGTCTTTATACTGTAATACAACCGTTTATATTATTTCAAAAGTAAACTTTATAGGTTGTCACAGCATGGATAACGCTCTCAGATTTTCCAATACATCGGCACGTGACATGGCACGCGACTGCTTTAGGGTGCGCGAAAAGTCCATTGCCACCGACTGCACGCCATGATGGGAAAATACCTTGTGCATATAGCCGTATATCTTGTCAAAGATACGCTCTATCTCATCCTCCTCAAGCGAACATGCATCCCGCCCCTCCTCCTCGGCAATGCCGAACAACGCGGCTCGCATGTCAGGGTCAATAGGCTTGTGGGAATAGACATAACTGCGGCACATGACATTGCCAAGCATCATGCCGAGAGTAGCCTGATAGTGCTCGACGAGCTGGCCCCAGGCTGCCTTTGCCGACAACTTCGGGTCGCCCGCAAAATAATATTGTGGGGAAAAATACACGTGGTCATCATCGGTATCCCCGTCAATGGATATGGATGACAACAGATGGTCGGTGTCAAGCACCACCATGCTTATGGCCATACCTGTAAGGCCATAGCACCTGTCATCGTCATCACAATATTTCAAACTAACGTCCATAGATTCTTATTTATTAAATGTCCGCTATGATATAAATGCCGAAACACCCTGAGATGTTCCGGCATATAATGTATTTAACTTTATATACTAATTGACCACCAGTATCTTGGTCACGACTCCCGACGACTTGCCATCGGAGTTCTGGGATGCCCACACATAGTAGACACCAGTCTTCACACGCTCGCCTGCGCTGTTGCAGCCGTCCCATGTCACCATTCCGCCCTCGGAGGTGGTGGAATAGAGCACAAAGCCTGCCGCATCGGTAATCTTTACGAGCGAATTATCCATCAGGTTGGTGATGGTGATCCATCCAGTGTAGTCCGGACGCACGGGATTGGGATAGGCATATACATCCGAATAGTCACCGGCGGCAGGAGATGAATTGCCTATATACTCCACCATTCCTTCCACAGTGCCAAAATACACCTTGGATGATGTCGGATCAACGGCAACCGAATAGAAGTCATTGGTAGGAATCTCGCTGTTGCTGGTGTCAAAATGCTCCAATATCTCACTGCCATCCTCATTGACAAGATAGATGCCCGAGCCTACGGTAGTAAGCCACTTGCGGTTGGAGCTGTCTACGGCGACACCCGATACGACTATACCGTCAAGCAGATAGTCGGCAAAGTTGGTCCCGTCATTGCGCGGTACCTTGATACGGTTTATAGTCTTGGTGGTGAGGAACTTAACCGGGTCGGTTATCTCAAACACGCCATCAGTGGATGTCACCCACACCTTCCCGTTATGATCCTCAGCCATGCATAATATATATTCCGGCAAAAAACTCTTGCCATCCTGGTCGACAAGACTGGTCATCTGTATCTGATTGGACGGATCATCAAGAGAGAATACCGCAATAGGAGCCCTGTAATTGCCTGATGCCACAACTCCTCCACGTGTTTTTTTTCCAATCAACAGAAGGCTGCCCTGCTCATCTTGACGGGCCCATAGACTGTGTTTGGTCCAGTCACTCTCTGTAATACTTACTTTTCCCATCTTATCCGCAGGAAGCATCAAGAGACACTTATCATTATTTCCCTTATAGGTTATTTCAAGTACCCACAGGTTACCATACTGGTCAAAATCAAAGTCAGTGATTATATTATCTATAAACGGTGACGGAGCCAAAGTCGAACTTGCCTTGCCCTTGGCGTATCCAAACTTCTTTACGCCATTCTCCAAGGCACTTATACCCCACCATGAGCCTAACAGCGTCCAGTTATCAAGAGTGGGTATCTCCCTGAGACGGGACGGAGCCGTACGATACATTTCTTTCCATACACCATCCTTATACATGCTTACCGTGCCTACGGAATCCTGTCCTGATTTCTGATACTTGCTGAAATAAGTACCTATGCGTCTTTCATATGGATACACAGTCCCGTTCTTATCTACGGTAAGACCCAATATTCTACGGGCAGTGGGGGCATTTGGCGTAAAAGGAGTTATCAACGCGGATGCACTGCCACCTTCAGACAAGTTATAGCAACCTATCTGTCCGGCATAATTTACCGTCCACAATCGTGAGGGAGTCTCATAAAAACCTACCATATTTCCGGTAGTGGTCTTATCTGCCGCAAGCGGTGACGGAAATTTATATACGGTATGCTTAGCGTCCTTGTCAAATGTGGAGAGCTGGTAACCGGTATTGGCATAAACCATATCCTTGCCTCGTAAAAGCCTACGGTATGAACTGCCACATTTCTCAGATGTGAGGGAACCCATACCGTTATCCAGTGTAATGATGGAAAGACTACCCGAAGGCTGGGAAAGGGCAACAATCTTATTGCCATCCAGTGCCTCAAGGGCAAGACGCGGGTAGCCGCTATCACCAATAGTCTTGAAGGAGTTTTGCGAAATGTGCCTGTCGCTTACAGGAGAGTATGCCAGAACGCCTGTAGCGGTTTCAACAGCATCTACAGTCTTGGTGGTGCTTATATTAACAATGAGATTATCATTGACTATACAGATACCTGTCAACTCATCATTGTATATCCCTGATTCGACAACATTATGATTTTTGTCGTCATAAACAATAAGTCCGAATGAGGCGGCGACAAATATCCTGTTTTTAGAAGGCAGGAATGCCACATCATTTATCTTTTTGCCCTTTTGAAGAATCGCATCACGTATTTCAGCCATATTCACGACATTCCCGTTATCATACAACAGGTCGATATTGGAATTCTGATATATTATCAGAAGATACTTGTTATCGTAGTTGTAGTATATGTCATCAATATAGTTGTCGTTCAAAAAATTCTTTGAACTATAGAATACCACCTCCCCGTCATTATCGTTTTCCACAGAACATAGCTGCGTCCCAACCAAAAAATAAGTTTTTGAAGGTGTAGCTATTATCTTTGACGAATTAAGGCGATCCACACCTTTATCGTATTTAATCTTGGTATTGAACGTCGGGTAGATATCCCATTGCCCGACAGCCTGGGAAGTGGCTGTCAGGGTCGACAGGAGAATGGCTAACAGTAGGATTATTTTTTTTGACATATGGTCAGGATAATTATTATATTTACAATTGTGTTAGATATTCAATCAGTTTTTTTGTCGCGCGTCCGCGATGGCTTATGGAGTTTTTCTCGTCCGGGGACATCTCGGCAAAAGTCCTCGTGTACCCCTCGGGATAAAACACAGGGTCATAGCCAAAACCGTCAACACCTGCCGGCGTCGTCGCTATGACGCCCTCGACCACGCCCTCAAACAGTCTCTTGTCAGGGCCTGCAAGCAGCACGATGGCTGTACGAAACCGGGCTGTACGGTCAACTACACCCTCCATATTATGCAGAAGCAACCCCATATTGGCCACCGAGTCATGCCCGTCACCGGCATAGCGCGCCGAATATACGCCCGGAGCACCGCCGAGAGCGTCGACCTCAAGACCGGTGTCGTCGGCAAAGCAATCATAACCGTAGCGTTCCTTGACATACCGGGCTTTCAATTCGGCATTGCCCTCGATGGTGTCGGCTGTCTCAGGGATATCCTCGCGGCAGCCTATGTCATCGAGACTCAACACACTGAACCGGTCACCCACAATCTCCCTTATCTCGCGGAGCTTGTGGGCATTGTTCGTGGCAAAGACTATCTCTTTCATTTCCATGACCGTTACAGGAGGTTCGCTATATAACAACGGCTAAATCTGTCAAATATTGTAACTTACAACAGGTTAAAATTACCCGACCACTATGTTGACAATCTTACCTGGCACGACAATAACTTTTTTCACCGTCTTGCCGTCGAGCCACTTTGCAGAACTCTCGTGCGAGAGGGCCATGCGCTCCATCTCATCCTTTGCCGTGTCGGCAGGAACCTCAAGATTGAAGCGTGCCTTGCCATTGAACGACACCGCGTATGTCACGCTGTCCTCCTTAAGGTGAGCCTCGTCATATTCGGGCCACTTGGCGTCACATATAGTCGTGTCATGTCCCAAAGCGTGCCACAGCTCCTCAGTGACATGGGGAGCAAACGGAGCGAGAACCACAAGCAGAGGCTCAAGCACTTTCCGTGAATGACACTTGGCGGCCGTAAGCTCGTTGACACATATCATGAACGCGGCTATCGAGGTGTTGTAGGAGAACGCCTCTATATCGGCAGTAACTTTCTTTATAAGCTTATGAACTGACTTCAACGCCTCCTTTGAAGGCTCATCGTCGTTTACAAGCAACGTATCTCCCTTGTAGAAAAGATTCCACAATTTCTTGATAAACCTGTTCACGCCATCGATACCGTTGGTATCCCACGGCTTGCTCTGCTCCAGCGGTCCGAGGAACATTTCATACAGACGCAATGTGTCAGCCCCGTATTTCTCAACTATGTCATCGGGATTGACAACGTTGAACATCGACTTTGACATCTTCTCGACTGCATACCCGCACACATATTTGCCATCCTCGAGCACAAATTCAGCATCGTTGAACTCGGGACGCCATGCGCGGAACTTGTCAAGGTCGAGAATATCGTTTGACACGATGTTGACATCAACATGTATCGGCGTGGTGTCATAGTCCTTTTTAAGGTTATATGACACGAATGTGTTGGTATCCTTTATACGGTACACAAAGTTGCTGCGTCCCTGTATCATTCCCTGATTGATGAGCTTCTTGAACGGCTCAGGCTCGCACACTATGCCGAGATCATAGAGGAACTTGTTCCAGAAACGGCTATATATAAGGTGTCCCGTCGCGTGCTCAGTGCCTCCTATATACAGGTCTACATTGCGCCAGTAACCGTCAGCTTCCTTCGACACTAAGGCATCGTTGTTGTCGGGGTCCATATAGCGCAGGTAGTAGGCACTCGACCCTGCAAAACCGGGCATCGTGCAGAGTTCAAGCTGATAGCCCTCCTCGGTCTTCCAATCCTTGGCGCGTCCGAGCGGCGGCTCTCCTGTCTCGGTCGGGAGAAACTTGTCAACCTCCGGCAACAGCAGCGGCAGCTTATCCTCGGGAAGCATATGGGGTATGCCCTCTTTATAATATACAGGGAACGGCTCGCCCCAGTAACGCTGGCGGCTGAATATGGCGTCACGCAGGCGGTAATTGACCTTCACCTTGCCTATGCCCTGCTCGCTTATATATCTCTTTGTGGCGGCAATGGCATCCTTCACCTCCATGCCGTTGAGGTCGAGTGTGTCACTCTTGGAGTTGATCATCCTGCCGCTTTTTGCATCAAAGCTCTCCTCGCTCACGTCGGCACCTTCTATAAGGGGGATGATGGGAAGCCCGAAATGCTTTGCAAAGGCATAGTCGCGGCTGTCGTGAGCCGGCACGGCCATGATGGCGCCCGTGCCATATCCTGCAAGCACATAGTCGCTCACCCACACCGGGATTTTCTCGCCTGTCAGAGGATTTATGGCATATGCCCCGGTAAACACACCGCTGACCGTCTTCTCAATCATGCGCTCACGCTCGGTCTTGTGCTTCACATTGTCTATATATGCCTTTACCGCCTCCTTCTGATCGGGGGTGGTAATCATGTCCACATATACGCTTTCGGGAGCAAGCACCATAAATGTCACACCAAACACCGTGTCGGCGCGTGTGGTGAATATCTCAAGCTCGACGTCGCTGTCGGCTATCCTGAACTTCATCTCGGCACCCTCCGACCGTCCAATCCAGTTGCGCTGGGTCTCCTTGAGAGAGTCGGTCCAGTCTATGGTCTCCAGTCCGTCAAGCAGACGCTGCGCATAGGCCGACACGCGGAGACACCATTGGTACATCAATTTCTGCTCTACGGGGTAGCCGCCACGTATCGACAACCCCTCGCTCACCTCGTCGTTGGCAAGAACAGTGCCGAGCTTGGGACACCAGTTGACCATCGTGTTTCCGAGATAAGCTATGCGGTAGTTCATCAGCACGTCGCTCTGCTCCCTCTCGCTCATTGCCTTCCACTCGCCGGCGGTAAACTCCATCTCCTTAGAGCAGGCGGCATTGACACCCTTTGTCCCGTCAGCCTCAAAATGAGCCACAAGCCCTGATATAGGCTTTGCCTTGTCGGCGTCACGGTCAAAGTAGCTGTTGAACATCTGTATGAACGCCCACTGTGTCCACTTATAGTACTTGGGGTCGCATGTCTTTATCTCGCGGTCCCAGTCATAGCAGAAACCTATCTTGTCAAGCTGGCTGCGGTAGCGGTCGATGTTGCGGAATGTCGTCACCTCGGGATGCTGTCCCGTCTGTATGGCATACTGCTCGGCAGGAAGCCCATAAGCGTCATAGCCCATCGGATGAAGCACATTGAATCCTTGCAGGCGCTTGTAGCGCGAATAGATGTCGGAGGCTATGTAACCTAACGGATGCCCCACGTGAAGCCCCGCGCCCGAAGGATAGGGGAACATGTCGAGCACATAAAACTTGGGTCTCGACGGGTCAATCGACGTGCTGTAGGTCTTGTTCTCTTTCCAATACTGTTGCCAGCGTTGTTCTATATCTCTATGATTGTATTCCATTGTTGTGATAATTTTTCAATTTAGTAAATGCTCGGCGGGGCACTTAAAGTCCCAGTTTCTCCGAAATATCAAGCATCCGCCTGATGGGACGCAGGGCCTTGGTTGCAAGCTCGGGGTCGACATGAACCTCGGGTGCACCATACTTGAGGCAGTTGTACAGCTTCTCAAGCGTGTTGAGCTTCATGAACGAGCAGTCGTTGCACGCGCATGTGCTGTCGTTGGGAGGAGCGGGGATAAACGTCTTGCCGGGACACTTCTTCTGCATCTCGTGTATGATGCCCGACTCGGTGGCCACTATAAACTCGTCGGCATCCGACGCCACGGCATAGTTGAGCAACGCGGCTGTCGACCCCACCTTATCGGCAAGCAGCAACAGCTGCTGCTTGCACTCGGGATGGGCAAGGACCTTGGCGTCGGGATGCTGCTTCTTCAGCTCCACAATCTTCTCGATGGAGAACTGCTCATGCACATGGCACGCGCCGTCCCACAGCTTCATCCGGCGTCCCGTGATGCTGTTGATATAGTTGCCGAGGTTGCGGTCGGGTCCGAAGATTATCTTCTCGTCCTCGGGAAAGCTCTCCACAATCTGACGCGCATTGGTCGACGTCACCAGCACGTCGGTAAGAGCCTTCACTCCGGCCGATGTGTTGACATAGCTTATCACCGTGTGATCGGGATGAGCCTTGACAAACTTCTCAAACTCATCGGCGGGACAACTGTCGGCAAGCGAGCATCCGGCATTGAGATCGGGTATCAGCACAGTCTTGTCGGGGCAAAGTATCTTGGCGGTCTCGCCCATGAACCCTACACCGCATAGCACGATGATCGGCGCGTCGATGCGCGAGGCTATCTGGGCCAGCGCAAGGCTGTCGCCTATGTAGTCGGCAAGATCCTGAATCTCCCCCTTCTGATAATAGTGGGCGAGAATCACGGCCCCTTTCTCTTTCTTGAGACGGACTATCTCCTCTTTCAAATCAAGCTTGGCATCCACGGGTGCGTCCACGTAGCCTTTGTCGACATTCATTATTTTATTTTTTGAATTAAATTTTTTAATAAAATCTTCTCTTTACATCAACTATTATACCTGTTGATAGCAGAGATAACTTTTAGCATATTTTCTTGCCTGTTAAGTTATCAATATACGGTCGGTTTTACCATACGTGTTATCTACATACTCCGATATTGACTATTAATCATTTAGCAATGTTATCAACATGCTGTAAATAACATGCAAAGTTAATAACTTTACTCCATTTATGCCAACCTTTTATGTAGAAAACAGCCTTGACAACTGTTTCATTAGTTTGTGCTAACTTTTTTGGAGATAAACTCCAATGGCATTATATGTTGCTGTAAATCATATTTCCAAATAATCTTATTGATTTTGATGATAAATCTTTTGATGACGTTTCAACATATTGTCAACATATGTCTGCCCGATAGTGATTTCCGTTGTCAGCAATGCGGTGTAAATATGTTGACAATTGTTTTGAACATATGTTTATAATATCTCTAATAAATTTATTTACAGCTGTATATCATGTTGATAATATGTATAAAAAGCTGTTGATTTGTTGTTGAAATAAGATTATCGGCAGCTGTTTATATTTGGTTTGGCAGTTGTCTACAATCTGTTTATACAATGTTATCAACATCATGTTGATAACATATTTATTATACTGATTTATAGTTAGATATAATGTTTATAACCTGTTTATACATTGTAATCTGCTTTTATTGGCTTATTTTTGGTGATTTTAAGTCTTGCTTATAGTTTTCAACATGGCGTTTTGCGGATATATAGATTGTTGATAAGTGGGGTTTTCTCTTTGTGGTTATGGGGAAAATCGCTTAATTTGTAATATGAAAAAGAAAACTATATGGGATCTGCATCGTGATACCCCCGGGGAGTATCGCTCGCGTGTCAAACTGCCGCTTGTGGTGGTGCTTGACAATGTGCGCAGCCTCAATAATGTAGGGGCTATCTTCCGCACATGTGATGCCTTTCTTGTTGAGAAGATAATGCTTTGCGGTATCACGGCCACACCTCCGTCGCCGGAGATACATAAGACCGCCCTGGGGGCTGAGGACAGCGTGGAGTGGGAATACTGCGGGTCGACCATGGAGGCTGTCGATATGCTTCACCGGCAAGGATACCAGGTCTGCTCACTTGAGCAGGTCGAGGGGAGCGTCATGCTGCAGGATTTTTTGCCACGGCCGGGGGCACGGTATGGCATAGTGCTCGGCAATGAGGTCAAGGGCGTGGGGCAGGATGTGGTCGACAGTTCCGACCACTGCATCGAGATACCGCAGTGTGGCACTAAACACTCTCTCAACGTCTCGGTTTCGGCCGGTCTCGCCATATGGCATTTTTTCAGTAAAATGAAATTTGGAGATGATTGAAGGGCTTAAAATAGGAATGGACGGCAAGCGGGCCGTTAACAACAACACAGGGCTTGGCAACTACAGCCGTCTCGTTGTAGATGTGCTGTCGGAGAAATATCCCGCCAACGAATATCGTCTTTATGTGCCGCAGATGCGCCACAACCCTCGCCTTGCGCCACTGTTGGAAAGAGATAATGTGAAGGTCGTGACGCCTGTATCGCGTTGGGGCCGCATAGCTCCGTCGATATGGCGCGTGAGCGGTGTCACCGACCAGATTAAGGCTGACAAGGTAGACCTTTTTCATGGGTTGAGCAACGAGCTGCCGCTCAATATATCCGACTGCGGCATCCCGTCGGTGGTGACTATCCATGACCTCATCTTCCGTCGTTTCCCCGAATATTACAAGGCTGCCGACCGCCGTATATATGACTATAAGTTTGAGAGGGCAGCTGTCAACGCCACCCGTGTGATAGCCATCACCGAGTGCACAAAGCGCGATATTGTGGACATGTATCACATCTCCGAGGATAAGATAGATGTAGTCTACCAGGGATGCCACGAGGCTTTTGGACATGATATAAGCCCGGTGCTGATGGATGAGGTTGCGGCGTTGTACAGTCTTCCCGAGAGATATATTATAGCGGTGGGCACGGTCGAGAGCCGTAAAAACCAATTGCTTGCCGTTAAGGCGTTGGAACATCTCGATGATGACGTGCAATTGCTGATAGTGGGGCGGCGTACAGGCTATGCCGACGAGATAGACCGTTATGTGGCCGACCATGGCCTGACGGCACGCGTCCGTTTCCTTGAGGGAGTGCCGTTTGACCATCTCCCGGCTCTCTATGCGATGGCGCGTCTGTCGAGCTATACCTCCCGTTTTGAGGGATTCGGCATACCTGTCATAGAGTCCATATCCACGGGCACGCCCGTTATAGCCGCCACAGGCTCGTCGCTTGAGGAGGCCGGAGGACCCGGCGCGGTCTATGTCGACCCCGACGACGTGGAGGCATATGTCACGGCGGCACGTATGCTTATAGACAATGACGCCCGTCGTCGTGACATGGTGATACACGGGCAGAGCTACATTACCCGCTTCAGCCCCGAAAACTTTGCCGCCGGACTGATGGACTCCTACAGCAAATCCCTGAACAACGCATAATTTTCCAACTTGATGGACAACAATAATAACTCTGGACTTAGCACTTTGAGCTCCAATCCGACCAATGGCCGGCGGCTGTTGGTCGTAGGTGCCGGCGGCTTTATCGGCGGTCATATCGCCCGGCGCGCCATTGAACTCGGATATGAGACATGGGTTGCCGTGCGTGAGACCACTTCGCGGCGGTTTCTCGACGATGACCGCCTGCATTTCCTCACTCTCGATTATGACGACGGGGACGCTCTTGCGAGGAGTATGGGAGAGGCGCTCCCGGAGGGTGAGAAATGGGACTTCATAATCTACAATCTCGGTGCGACAAAGTGTACCAACTTTGCCGACTTCAACAAAGTCAACTACCGGTATCTCCGCACGTTTGTGGAGACTCTTATAGCCTGTGACCTCGTGCCTGTACGTTTCCTCTACATGAGCAGCCTTAGCGCGATAGGACGTGGCGACGAGGAGCATTATACCCCCATACGCTCCACCGATATCCCCCATCCCGACACGCGATATGGCGTGTCGAAGATAAAGGCCGAGACATTCCTCGACATGACCCCCGACTTCCCATGGACGATATTCCGTCCCACGGGTGTCTATGGGCCGCACGAGCAGGACTACCTTATGATGATAGAGAGCATACGGCGGCATTGGGATTTCGGCGTGGGATTCCGCAAGCAGCTGCTGACGTTCATCTATGTCAAGGACCTGGTTGACGCCATGTTTGACGCCATTGTCACTCCCGCGACGTTGCGCCGCAAATATATCATTTCCGAGGACAGGGCCTACACGCAGGCCGAGTTTCGCCGTATAGTCGCCGAGGAGCTTGGCGTCAAGTGGGTGATACCTGTGCGGCTGCCGCTGTGGGCCACCTATGCCGCTTCGGTCGTCGCCGAGAAGTGGGGGCTCTTGCGCATGAAGCCGAGCACGCTCAACCGCGACAAATTCAAGATAATGCGCCAGCGCAACTGGGACTGTGATATCTCCGATGCGGTGCGCGACTTCAATTTCGCGCCACGCTACGCCCTGCGTGAGGGCATACGGGAGACCATTGCATCCTTGAACGATTGATTTTAACTTAAAAAGACGAATATGAAAGTACCCGTCTGGTTTATAGCAGTTTTGGTCATCATGTTGCTCCCGTTGGCACTCTGGCCTTTCATAATGTCCGAGTTTTCGGGACGATTTGACGAAGCCTCCCCTCAGTGGCTGCTGATGGCGTTTTTCCCTATATATGGTATATTAACATGCTGGTTGTCATATCGTTGTTATGCCAATCGCCGAGATATAAGCTACGTTCTTTTAGCCGTATTGTTGCTGTCATATGGCGCATTGTTGTTACTATAGATATAAATAATGTTAATGAAATACATTTTTCTTTTGAAAAATTATGTTTAATAACATAAACCCTCTATCTTTGCATCGTGTTTTTCATGGTATTAGATTTAAGGTTAAGGAGATTATTTGTCGTGAGACAAATAATTTTTTTTGTACCTACCCCATCTCTGTCCTATAATTATTGAATCTGATTTTATTTGTCTCTCATGTGTTTAATTACTAAATTTGTGCAATTATGGTAAGGATTTTAGCGTTTTTGGTGCTGGGAGTGGCATCGTTGGGTTGTGGGGCGCAGACGGTGAGCGTACAGCCGGTTGAGGTTGAGGCGAGAGTCGGGCTTGCAGTCCCGATGGGCGGTTATCACGGAGGTAAGACCGAAGTGGGTGGCGCGCTCGGGATTTGAGGTATAATTTTGACAATACGCCGTTTGACGCGGGTATGCTGCTTGATTTGAGTTGTGCCATGCGCTCATATGAGCGAAACGGTCATAACCCCGAGCAAAACAACCGCACATTGGCGTGGGCTGTCGTCGGCGACTATAACCTGCGTCAGGGAAGCAAGGTCAATCCATTTGCCGGGCTTGCTGTAGGAGCAGGGTTTAACGATGTGGTGGGTGTCGCCGCCTATCCGACAAGCGGTGTCGCGCCGGTATTCATTCCCCGCATCGGCGTGGAGTTGATAAGGCATATCCGTGTCACAGTGTCGGCCAACATAACCCGCAAGGGCTACAACAACCTCTCGATAACCATCGGCGGTGTTATCGGCGGCCGCCCGAAAAATCCGGTCTCCGACAAGTAATCAAAAAGTATGTAGGGTTTTGCAAAACCCACAGAATTGCCGTCCCATCTGTGCGGTCGCGACCCTACTTTGGCTTGAATTTGCAGTTCTGCAACGTCTTCACTATATTTTTGCCCGATGAGGATAGGGGTATTGGCTACGAATCCGATCATAGGGTTGAAATTAAATTGATATTTATGTTTGGAAAAGTAATTTTTGCGATTGTGGTGGCTGTAGTATGTGCCATCGATGCCGGTGCACAGCGGCTGCGGTGGGGCGTTGAGGGAGGATTGAACGTGTCGCGCCCGATTAATGCCGACGGGGCGCGTGTGGGATTTAACGTAGGGTTGAAAGGCGACTTGGACCTCAATCCCACGACCGACAGCTGGTATTTTGATATGGCCTTGAAGCTTTCATCCAAGCCCTCAAGCAGCAATAGCAATGTCGGAATATTCGGACCCGACGGATTGCCTAATATCTCCACTGGATGCATCGAGCATATAACCCCTTACTATCTTGAAATACCGATTCATGCCGGATATCACTTCAATCTCTCGCGCAAGGTCAAAGCGTTTGCCGCCTTTGGCCCGTATTTTGCCGTGGGGCTTTTCGGGCCATCCACGGTTTCGACATTTGTCGGCGACGGCAAATGGGTGGATTACAGGATTGGCAACGTTTTCAAGGCAACTTATAACAATGATGCCATGAGACGTTTTGACGGGGGAATAAGCGTACGTCTCGGCGCGGAACTCATCAACCATGTGCAGATTGCCGTAGGCTATGACCTCGGTTTTGCCGAGCTTAACAACATGCTCTACAACCAGACCATCTCTCTTTCCGCCGCCTATATGTTCTGATTTCACTTCACCATTGAGGCGAAAGAGGCGGGGACGGGGGTCTCGAACCGCATCTCGCGGCGGGTGACGGGGTGGACGAAGCGCAGCGTCTGGGCATGGAGGGCGAGGCGGTGGATGGGGCTTGTCTTGGCGCCGTAGCGGCGGTCGCCGGCGATGGGGTGGCCGAGGTCCTTGCAGTGGACACGTATCTGGTTTTTGCGGCCTGTGTCAAGCTCGACCTCAAGCATCGTGTAGCCGTTACGGCACTTTAACGTCTTGTAGCGGGTGACGGCGAGCTTACCCTCCTCGGGGTTGTCGGTGGAGTACATCTCGTGCTGCGATGTCTCGGCAAGATAGCTCTTGACGACCCCCTCGGCAGGGTCGACTTTCCCCTCCACGACCGCGAGGTACTTGCGGTTGAGCACCATGTTGTTCCAGTTGTGTTGCATCGTCTCCTTGGCTTGCTCGTTCTTGGCAAACATCATCAGCCCCGATGTGTGCTGGTCGAGACGGTGGACGATAAACAGCTTGTTGCGCGGGTCTTTCCATTTGAGGTACTCGCGCAGTATCGAGTAGGCCGTGCCCTCCTTCACCTTGTCGGTGCCCATAGACAACAGCCCGTAGCCCTTGTTGACCACGATGATGTCGTCATCCTCGTAGACGAGCTGCATACGGCGGTTGTAGAACACGCGAAACTCACGCGTGAAGTTGACCTTGACCTCATCCTCGGGGGCCAACGGGGTGTCAAACTGCGTGACCGGCACGTCGTTGACAGCTACCTGCCGATGCTTGAGCATCTCCTTTATCTTGGTGCGTTTCTGCTCGGGGAGCGACTCGATAAGGAACGGCATGAGGGTGGTGTCGCCTGCGGGACGGAATGACTTTATCATGTCGGGCGTATACCGTCGGGGGTCGGTCGCTTTGTTGCTGCGGGATGATGGGCGTGGCATTGGTATGTGGATGTTGTTTCGATTACTGGAAAAGCCGTTATTTCTTGCGTGTCGTGCGGCGCACGGTCTTCTTGGGCTTGGCGTCCTGCTCCTCGATGATGGCGCGGCACTCGTCGAGCGTGAGCGCGGCGGGGTCGGTCACCGTGCGGGGTATCTTGTAGTTGGACTTGTTGTAGGCTATATACACGCCATAACGCCCGTTGAGTATCTGTAGCTCCGGCTCCTCGTCAAATGTCTTGACCACCTTCTTGGCCTCGGCATCCCGCTTCTCCACGATGAGGTCGATGGCCTCCTGTAGGGTGATGGCCGCCGCGGGGATATCCTTGGGAATGGAGGCAAACTTGCCGTCATGTTTGACGTATGGGCCGAAACGGCCTATGGCAACCGACACATCTTTTCCCTCAAACTCGCCGAGCAACCGGGGGAACTCAAACAGCTTCAATGCCTCCTCAAGCGTGATGGTCGATACCGACTGACCTTTGAGCAGGGAGGCAAACTGGGGTTTCTCGTCACCCTCGCCGTCGCCTATCTGCACGAGCGGCCCGAAGCGGCCTATCTTCACCGACACCGGCTTGCCGGTCTCGGGGTGCGAGCCGAGCACGCGCTCGCCCACCTTGTGCTCCAGGCGCATGTTGAGAGCCTTGTCGACCTCGGGATGGAACATCCCGTAGAAGTCGCGTATCTCGTTGTTCCACGCTATCTTGCCCTCGGCTATGTCGTCAAACTTCTCCTCCACGTTGGCCGTGAAGTTGTAGTCGAGGATGTCGGGGAAATATGAAGTCAGGAAGTCGTTCACGACCACCCCTATGTCGGTGGGTATCAGTTTGCCCTTCTCCGCGCCGGTAGTCTCGGTCCTGGTGCGTGACGACACCTTGTCTCCCTTGAGGGTCAGGGTCGCGTACTGCCGCTTGACACCCTCCTTCTCCCCTTTCTCGACATACTCGCGCTGCTGTATGGTCGAGATGGTCGGGGCATAGGTCGACGGGCGTCCGATGCCGAGGTCCTCCATCTTCTTCACAAGCGATGCCTCGGTATATCGCGGCGGCTGCTGGGTGAATCGCTCGGTGGCGGTCACCTCGTCGGCCTGCAGCGTGTCGCCCGGAGACAACACGGGCAGCAGCCCGCTCTCCTCGTCGTCGTGGTCGTCGTCGCGTCCCTCGATATAGACGCGCAGGAATCCGTCAAACTTTATCACCTCGCCCGAGGCCGTGAAGTGTTCGCTGCGGGTCGACGGGTCGATGTCTATCGTGGTCTTCTCTATCTCGGCGTCGGCCATCTGCGATGCGATGGTGCGCTTCCATATGAGGTTGTACAGTTTCTTCTCCTGGGCCGTCCCGTCGATGTCGTGGCGGTCGATGTAGGTGGGGCGTATGGCTTCGTGAGCCTCCTGCGCCCCTTTTGAAGATGTGTGGTAGTGGCGCACTTTCAGATATTCCGGCCCGAGTTTTGAGGTTATCTCCTCGGAGATGGTATTTATGGCGAGCGACGACAGGTTTACCGAGTCGGTACGCATGTAGGTGATGTGTCCCGCCTCATAGAGCCGCTGGGCCACCATCATCGTCTGCGACACGGTAAACCCGAGCTTGCGCGACGCCTCCTGCTGCATGGTCGAGGTGGTGAATGGCGGCGCGGGCGACTTCCTGAGCGGCTTTACCGTTATCTCCCCTACCTTGTAGGATGCCCCGGCGAGGCTCTGCAGGAACTCGCGGGCAGCCTCCTCCGACGGCAGGCGCCGTGGCAGCTCGGCCTTTATCTGGCGCCCCTCGGAGGTGGTGAACATTGCCGTGACACGGTAGAACGCCTCGGAGACAAACCCCTTTATCTCGTTCTCACGCTCCACGATGAGCCTCACGGCCACCGACTGCACGCGGCCTGCCGACAGCGCGGGCTTGATTTTCTTCCACAGCACAGGCGACAGCTCAAACCCCACGATGCGGTCGAGCACGCGCCGTGCCTGCTGGGCGTCAACGCGGTTGATGTCGATGCCGCGCGGGTTTTCGATGGCATGGAGTATGGCGTTTTTCGTTATCTCATGAAACACGATGCGTCTGGTGTTCTCGGGCTTCAGCCCCAGCACCTCATACAGGTGCCACGCTATCGCCTCCCCCTCGCGGTCCTCATCGGACGCGAGCCACACCGTCTCCGCATCCTTTGCCGCCCGCTTCAGCTCCTTGACAAGCTCCTTCTTGTCGTCGGGTATCTCGTAGACCGGCGCGAAGTCATTCTCCACATCGATGCTGAAACTCTTCTTTTTCAGGTCGCGGATATGGCCGTAGCTCGACATCACTTTATAATCTTTTCCAAGAAACTTTTCTATAGTCTTGGCTTTGGCCGGGGACTCTACGATGACAAGATTTTTCAGCATGGGGCGGGTATTTTGTTAAAATGGAGCGACAAAGTTATTAAAAATCATTCAAAAATCAATATACAAGGCCGATGTTGTCAATCCACAGGGCCATTCCGGGTGTGCCGATGTAGGCCGTGCCGCATCCGCTCGACGCCATTACCAGCATGTGGGTCGGCGTTGCGTTGGCATCGTCCCACCCCTCCTCGTGCACGGGGACCATCTTCCCCTTGGAGTTGCGGGCATAGTAGGCCTTCTCGCCGTCGAGCAGCCCCATGTAGGGCTTGTACTCGGGCTTGCCGGTGATGTCGCCGTACATGACGGGTATCCTGTAGCCATTGACCCAGCCGTTGGTCGATGAGCCGAAGCGGTGACGCCCCGTGCCTACGCGCTTGGCGTGGATATTGCCCTTCTCGTCCTCCCAGCGGCGTTGCAGCAGTATGTAGACCTCCGCGTTGTCATGGCCCGACAGCTTCTTCTGGCTGCCGAATCCGCTCGAATACACCCTCTGCCCCCCGGCGGGGATATGCACCTTGTAGTCAAACTGCAGTGCCTTGGGGCGCTTGGTGAACGGGATGCCCATCTCCATCTTGCTGTAGGGATTCTTGGTCGACGATATAGGCTCATTGACATGCCCCAGGAATATCGAGCCTGACACAAGCACCTCCATGTCAAACATGTGGAGCACCTTGCAATGTTCCATGATGGTCTCCATCTTGCACGCCTTGCCGCCGCCGCGTGCGTCGGGGCTAACGGCATTGGAGGCCTTCACCACGCCCATCACCTTGGCCATCACGTTTGACGTCGCCCACGGCGACCCGCCCGAGTTCCTGTAGGGCTTCGCGCCCTCGATGGTGGCCGTAGGCCCGATTTCGTACACGGTCTTGGTCTCTCCTCCGAGCACTCTCGACTCGGGTATATGGCGCGTGACCCATTGCTCCATGTTGCCGAAATTTATCGGCTGTACACTCTGCGCCGACATGCTTGCGGCGACTATCAGTGTGGATATAAGTGCAGTAGTTCTCATTGTCGAAACGTTTTTGTCAATCGGGGGGCGGCAAGCCTTGACACTCCCGCTGTATGCAAAATTAACAAAAAATCCTCGTCAAGAGTTTATTCCCCGCCCCGCGACACACTATTTCCGACATTTCACCCACAAAATATCCCGCATGACTGCTATAAGAGGAGGTGGAGTATATGAGAGAGCATATTCCCGCCACGGTCGCCGGGCATCGCCTCGTAGGGGCTTGTCCCGTCGTCGAAGTAGTCGAGGGCTATGTTGATGAGCGAGTCGTCGGTCTCGATGATATGGTTTTTGTTGCGTGCCTGCTTGGCGAAAATTTACACGCAAATCATTTAACGAATATGAAAAACGGGATTCTTGCGGGAATGCCCTGTCTATGGGGTGACGCGCTCTATCAGAGCCGAGGCTTGGGCGGCGATGCCCTCGCCACGCCCGGTGAAGCCGAGACGCTCGGTGGTGGTGGCCTTTACCGACACGGCATCCTCGGGGAGGCCGAGGTCGGCGGCTATGTTGGCTATCATGGCGGGGATGTGGGGGAGCATCTTGGGTGCCTGGGCGATGATGGTGACATCGACGTTGGAGGGGCGGTAGCCGCGCTCGGCCAGCAGCCCGGCGACACGGCGCAGCAGCATGCGCGAGTCGGCGCCCTTGTAGCGCGGGTCGGTGTCGGGGAAGTGGTAGCCTATGTCGCGCAGGGCGGCGGCGCCAAGGAGGGCGTCGCTGAGGGCGTGGAGGGCGACGTCGGCGTCGCTGTGTCCGTCAAGGCCGAGACGGTAGGGTATCTTTACCCCGCATATCCACAGGTCGCGCCCCTCGACGAGGCGGTGGACGTCAAATCCGTTTCCGATGCGTATCTGTGCCATAGTGTGTGGATGTATTAGCGGCGTTTGCCGAGCAGCTCCTTTAGGCCGTCCATGTCAAATGTGAGGGTGAAGCGCAGTGTCTGGTCGAGAGGCGATGTCTGTGCGGTGGCGAGCATGTAGGCGGCGTCGAGACGCACGACGTTGAGAGAGAATCCGGCTCCGAATGAGAAGTACTGGCGGTTGCCCTTATACTGGTTTTCGTAGAAATAGCCCGCGCGCACGAAGAACTGCTGGTTGTAGCTGTACTCGGCTCCCACCGACATGGTGATTTCGCGAAGCTCCTCCTTGAAGCCTCCGGGGGCGTCGCTGAACGACTTGAAGATACCCGAGATGGATGAGGTGTTTTCCCACTTCTCAAGGGCCTCGAGATATTCGGCCTGACCCTCGGGGTCATCGGAGTAGTCGCTCTCTCGCGGACGTGCGGGGACGAGCAGCTTGTTGAGGTCGAGGGCAAGTGTCAGGTTGTGGTAGTCGGCGAGCGGAAACGTGAATGCCGTGCCCAGGCGCAGGTTGGCGGGGAGGAATGCGGGGTCCTCCCCGTTGTTGTAGGAGATCTTTGAGCCGATATTGGAGATGTTCCATCCCCACGACCACTGGCACTCGTTGCGTCCGATGACCGGATAGGTGGTGAAGTAGCCCGAGATGTCGGCCGAGAATGCCGACGCGCCGGTGGTCTGGTCGCCGGCATAGGAGGTGGAGAATCCGAGGTCGGAGTAGATGTAGCGGAACACGACGCCCATGGAGAATTTCTCGGACAGCTTGCGGGAGTACCCGAGGTCGACCGACAATTCATATGGGTTAAGGCTCTGGGCCGTTGCCCCTTCCATGGTGGAGGTGTTGACCTCGCCGAGGGAGAAATAGCGCAGAGACATGCTTATCGCCTGGTTGTCGCCGCTGCCTATCTTCCAATATCCCGAGAGGTTGGCGAGGTATATGTCGTTGACGAGCTTGCGCAGCCACGGCGTGTAGCTCAGCGACAATGCCGCCGTGCTGTAGGCGAAGGCGTATTTGGACGGATTCCAGTACTGTGAGTTGGCGTCGGGGTCGGTGGCGACACCGAGGTCTCCCATCGAGGCGCCGCGGGCGTCGGGGGCGATGTTGAGGGAGTTTACGCCGGTCTGTATCGGGTTAAATTCGTTTTTGCCGTCATCGGCCGTCATCGTCGGTGCTGTTACTGCGACAATAAGCGCAATGATGAGCGACAGTCTGGGTATATGTTTCATTATGCTTGCAAGATAAGAAAAATGGAGTTTACAAGGTTTATGCTACCTTATAAACTCCATTAATCCCTTTTTATTGCCTTGTGTCGCCGCTAAATCTTCACTCGTTGACGGTGGGCTTCACGACGATGATGGGCGTCTTGGCGGTGAAGCCGTTCTGGCGTCCCGCCTTGACTATCGCGTAGCAGTGATAGCTGCCGTCGGCGACAGTCTGGCCGGAGTTGTCCTTGAGGTCCCAGGTGTAGGGGAAAGCCACGTCCTGCCCCCTCTTGGTCGAGAATATAGTGTTTCCAGCCGCGTCCTCGATGACGATACGCCCTGTCGGGGTGTCGGCCCATTCTCCCTCTACCGATATTGTAGCCTCGGTGCGTGCCGGGCTTTCGGCTATGGCCAGTGTGCCGGGCAGCGTCTTCTCTGCGACAACGAAGGTGATTGCGCGTGTCGAGGTGTTGTTGGCGTTGTCGCTGACGGTGAATTGCAGGCGATGGCGTCCCGGAGTGAGTTCGGTAAGTGTGTAATCGAGCGTGCTGGAACCGTCGGTGTCAACCGAGAGTGCGCCTGCCGCACGGGGGTATGAGGTGTTGCCGTCAAGCACCAGTGACGCCTGGCGACCCAGTTGCGGCCCGTCGATGTATATGCCCGACTGGTCGGCAGCCACTTTCACGTGGAGACGTGTCTCGCGTCCCACTATGTCGCCGTCGCGGAATGTCGGGTCTTCAAGGTAAAACTCCGTGATTACCGGTGCGGCATTGTCGGGTATCGCCTTGCCGGCGTCGTATGGTTCTATTATTACCCCTTTGAACTGGCCTGCGGCCTGCTCCGAGCGGTCGTCGCTCACGGCATAGAACACTATGCGTGACGCCTCTCCCGGGGTGGTCGATTCGGGAACGATGAGTTCTGATGAGAATTGGCCGTTGACGACCTCTGTCACCGTGCTGCTCAGGTGCTTGTCATCGATGGAGACGGGAGCCGGGGTGTTGTCGCTCTGCCCCAGGGTCGAGGTCTGCAGGGGAGCGTCAAACAGGTTGATGTATATCGTGCCGTTGAAGTCGCTCTTTACCTGGCCCTTGGCATCCACGATGGAGCCGGATACAGTGTTCTTGCTCAGGGGGGCTATTGTGACCGTGCTGCCATCCGACAGGGCGGTGCCGGTAAGCGACGTGGCTTTTACGGTGTATTGCGGGATGTAGAGCGGGAGCGACGGGTCTCCGGCAAGGTTGTAGCACATGGTGTTGGCGGCCTCGTTGCTGGTGATTTCGCTGTTGCCGCCGGTGGTGTTGTCGCGTGTCGTGCGGGATGTGTTGCTTGCCATGAGATAGACGTCGCCTATCCTCATGCCGGGGGTGGCGCCAAACAGCTCGCGGGTGAAGTTGCGGTAGAACAGCTGGTTGAGCTCCTGGTACACCGTGCGGCATGCGGCGACTATCGCTATGGCGCCTCCGTCGGGCTGGGAGAGGAACGACTCGCCAAAGCCTGTGCCGTTTCGGTCATAGGACATCGCGTCGCAGGTGGAGAGGAATACCAGGGGCTGGATGTCGTAGCGGTTGTTTTTCACGTCGCTGCGGTAGTAGAGGCTGCCGGCGATGCCCGCCTGGCTGCCGTGGCCGCAGTAACCCATGAAGAAAGCTCCCTTGTTGAGGGCGGCAATCATCACCTCCTTGGGCCCGTTGAGATCTGATGTGGTCGGGTAGAGATCCATATAGGACTTGGTCACGACATATCCCGGATGTGAGTCGATGACGGAGCATATCTCCTCGGCTTGCCTTAGGTGGCTGTTGGAGTCCTTGTCGTCGCCCAGCACTATCGCCGAGCGGCGGGAGAAGTCGAGCGGCGGATTCTCGAGATAGGAGAGTATCTTGTTGTTGACGGTGCGGCCGTCCTCGATGTTGAATACCGGGATACGGCCTACGGCAACCTCGGCGGGGGTGTTGGCGAGATTGCTTATCAGGAAGTTGTCCCCTACAAGACCGAAGTAGTTGTCCCACGAGTAGTTGGAGGTGCCGTTTTTGGTAAACTGGGCGCTCTCGCACTGGTAGGTGAGAAGGTAGCTCTCGTCGCCGTACTTCATGTGGCGGTTGTCATATGAGCCGGGACCGTAGAGGAGGATATACTTGAATTTCTCGGGGTCACGGTCATAGAACATCTTGGCGAGGCGGCGGTAGCCCATCACCGACGGTGTGCCCGAGGAGAACTCGTTGTAGATGTCATACTGGTTGACCACTGCCACATCCATGCCTTGCAGACGCTTGTGGATGGAGGCCAGCTCCTCGGCCTGCTCGATGAACTTCTGGCTGGTGATGATGAGCATGTCGGGGGTGTCGAGGGCATGGAGGTTCTGGTTTTTGACCTCGCCGGCAAAATCCACCCCGTACATCTGCCTGTCAGGGTCAAACGCCATTACGTATGCAAACCCGCTGTAGTCCTTCTCCGCGCCGATGCGCATGATGGACGCCGACGAGTCGTAGATGCGGTCGTAGACGCGGGGATGGGTCGGCACGCCAACGTTCCAGAGCTGCAGACGGCTGTTGGAGACGTTGGTGAAGTCGATGCGCGAGTTCTTCTGTACATATTCCAGAGCCATGAACATCTGGTCGATATCTTCAAGGTTGTTGTCGCGCGGGTATATCATACTCACATAGTCGAGGGCTGCAAACGTGAATGATGACGAGGGGGTGGAGAATGTCACCGAATAGGTCTTCTCTTCCTTCTGGGTGGGCACCAGTGTCAGGTAGCCGCTCTTGGTGGTGTAGTAGTCGTGGCTGTTTGAGGGTACCTCAAGGAGCACGTTGCTGACATTTTTTGTCGGGAAGCTGAAATCAAGGCCTATCTTTGAGGCGCTGGTCAGATGGGCGCCCCATTCAAAGGATATGCGCGCATCCTTATAGATGCCACGCTCCGAGTAGGGATTCTTGACGGTGAAGTCAAACGTCTGCTTGGGCTTCTCGGCAAAGTCCGGCCCAAAGTAGCGGTAGCCGCCCTGCCCGGGATTCTGCACCTCCTGCTCACGCACGTCTATCGAGTAGTGGTAGGAGATGATGCGTCCCGTGTTCTTGATGTTGCCGATTTTGTCGGGAGCCTTAGAGGCCCCGGGAAAAGCGTCGGTCACAAAGTAATAGCCGGCATCGGCGGCGGTGTTGCGCCGTATCTCCGGCGCACGTGCGTTGATTGACATGTTGCGGAACGCCACGTCGCTCTCGCCATAGAAGATTATGCGGCCGTCGGTGGTGCGGTACACCGGCTGCGCGGGGAGGTCATCGTAATGGTCCTCGCTGAACTCGCCGGTCAGCACGCATCCGCCGTAGCCGAACACGCTCACTTTCGACGGGTCATTGAAGCCCCAGGCGCGAAGCTGCTCCGGGGTTATCTGCTGCATTCCGGTCGTGCTTACCTTTATCTTTATCCAACGTCCCGTGCTGAGCTTTGACTGTGTGGTGTAATAGTCTGGGCTATATGCCGAGGCTGCGAATGCGCACCCCAGGCATAATATCGCCGACAGTATTTTCTTATGTATCGTATGTCGCATGTGGATTGGTGTTTTAGAGGCTTTGTTTATTGTCTGTTGTACTGTGTCACTATCACTTTATGTTGCATTTCAGTGCGGTCGTCCCGTCAAGGAGATACTCAAGCCGAGTGTCAATCTCAATCGGGTATGGGCCTGACCCGGGAGGCGGTATTATGATGTCGCCCATCTTGAGGGTGAAGTAGCGGCTCACGGTCTCGATGGAGCGGGCGAGCACATCAAGATGGGAGGGGATTGCCGTCTCGCCATGGTTGCCCGCCACCGTGGCTGTGTCGCCGGCGGGGAGAGCCTGCCACTCGCCGAGTATGACCGAGCCGTCAAAGGCTGTGGCGACGCTGCGTGCGGCGCCCTCCTCCGAGAGGAGGCGCAGGGTGTCCTGCGGCATCACCCTGAGGGCTACAGTGGCGGCATCCACATATCTTAACGCAAATTTGCGTGCGATATTTTTGCCTAACCGACTTATTTTATATGCTATTGCAGGCATATACTCCCAATGCGTGTCCCACGACGGCACGAAAAAGGGCTTCCCGTCGCGCAGTATCGCCGAGTCGGGTATCGCTTCCACCGAGGGGACGGTGTCTTTCCCGACAGCATTGGCCGATGTCATCAACAGTACCTTCATCGCGTGTATGGGTTATGGGTCTGTATACGGTTGTACATCACCGCGAGATGGGCGTATATCGACGTGTCCTGCAGCACGACCTCCCGGGGGGTGCGTATGCGGAACGGGGTGAAATTCCACAGGGCTTTGACTCCCGCGTCGACCATCGTGTCGGCCACAGTCTGCGCCCGGTCGACAGGTACCGCGATGATGCCTATCTCGGCGTTGACGGCGGCGCGTACGGCCTTTATCTGCGAGATGTCATAGACGGGGACACCGCATATGCTTGACCCTACGACATGCTCGGAGATGTCAAATCCCGCCACGATGTTCAGCCCGTAGCGCGACAGTCCCGAGTCGCGTATCAGCGCGGCGCCGAGGCTGCCGACGCCGGCGATGATGGCATTGTGCACCCGCTGGAACCCGAGAAAGTCCACGAGCACCCTCTCAAGCTCGACCACGTCATACCCGATGCGCGTCTTCCCCTTGATGTCGAGAAAGGAGAGGTCTTTGGCTATGCGCGATGCGTCCACGTCTATCTCCTTTGAGATCTGCGTGGACGACACGTGCTCCACCCCCTTTGTGCGCAACATGCTCACATAGGCGAGATACCAGGGCAGTCGCCCGAGGGTCGGTTCCGGCATCATATCTTTGGGTCTTATTTCGGGCATTTATCCTACGGTGTTGTCTAATAGCGTATTTGGCGTCAAAGTTACGAAAATTAATGCAGATTCCACCAATTCATGATGCATAATTCATGGCGCGGGACTATGGACAGTGCCGATTCTTGACTTTGCACGACATGTTTGATGCCTTGTGGCTGCACACTGGTGGTTTGTATGATTCACATCAGGACATCATGCATTATGCATTGCCTCAGCGTCCCGTGACGGCTATCTTCTTGGTGGCCGTGTCGTAGTGCTCTCCGTCGGTCGATATGGCGGCGCGGTAGATGTATATGCCGCGTCCGACACGGTGGCCGCCCATGTCGCTGAGGTCCCACTTGACGGGGAAGGTCAGGAACATGTCGCTGCGGCCCGTCTGCTCCTTGCTCCACACGAGGTGTCCGAGCATGTTGTAGACCGACACGGTGACGGTGATGTTGGCGTCGGGGCGGTTGTGCGACAGGTAGAAGTTGGCCTCTGTCGACGCGGGGTTGGCGTCGGTGTAGACGTCATATATCGTGGGGCGCGCCCCCGGCTCGACAAAGAACGATGTCTGAGCCTCGGACATGTTGCCCGACGTGTCCCATACGCGGAAACGCATCGTGTGGTTGCCCGCCGGCAGGTCGGAGATAGGATAGTGTACTGTCCCCGAGGGGGAGCCGTCGTCGGCGGGGGTATAGTAGAGTGACAGGTCGTTGTAGGTGCGCTCGTTGTCGTCTATGCTCAGGGACATCGACTGCCCCACCCCGGCGCTGGAGAGGTTGATGCCGAGGTCGTCGCTGACGGTGGATATGAACATCGGTGACTCGTTCACGCGGTCGCCGTCCCGGTAAGACTCATGGTTGAGGAACATGCTCTCTATCACGGGAGCGCGGTTGTCATCCGGGGCTGTCTCGTCATAGCCGTAGACATAGATGTCGCGGTTGCATCCTATCGCCTCGCGGTTGTCGGGGGATGTGGCGGTGGCGTAGAGGTTGACGGCGGCGGGACGGAAGTTGCCCGAGATATTGGTGGGCATCGCCACTTTCAGCGTGAAATGGCCGTCGGCTACCTTCCCTTTGCCGGCAAAGAGGCGGCCGCCCTGCTGCTCGAATGTCACTTGCCGTCCGCTCTCGCCGCCGTGTCCCTTGCTGGTGATGCTCTGCTCGGCATCATAGAGCACGGCATCGACTGTGCCGTTGAAGTCGGCAAGGAGCTGTCCGTCGGCGTCGGTGACGATGCCTGTCAGCACGGCGTTCTGGCGTCCCTTCAGGGTCACTTGCGCCTCCTCGGTCACTTCAACGCCGTCGATGTGGGTGAGTGTCACGCGGTTGTCGGGGACGGCCATCCTCATGGCGGGGTCGCCCATCACGACATAGCGCAGCTTGTTGGAGTTGGGGTTGACGCCATGGTCGCGCGTGTTGAAGGTGAGATGGTTCTTGCCACGGCGTATCACCTCGCCAAAGCGCAGGTAGCGGCCGTCGGTGTCTCGGGCGGTGACATAGTGGGCCACGCTCGATGTCAGGGCGCCGTTGTCGCTTATGTATACGGGGCGGGTCGCGCTGCATCCGGCGATGATGCCCCCGTCGGCATTCTGGAACATCAGTTCCGAGCCTGTGATATTGTCCTGGTCCCAGCGCATGATGTCGCAGGTGGCGGCATACATTATGGGCAGGTGCTTGAAGTACATGTTGTTGCGTATGTCGTTGGCGGTGATGATGCCCTCGCCGGTCATCTCGCGCTCGTTGGAGTGGCCTATATAGGTCCACCACATGACGCCCTCGTCCATCACACGGTAGAAGTGTGCCCGCGCGTCGGGATAGGACGAGCCGCCTCCGGCGCTCGACATGTCGTAGGCGTCGAGATAGACCTTGTCGTAGGAAAACTGGCTGCCGTCGGTGGTGCCGGTCATGTTGGTGTAGGCGCTCTCGGCCTGTATCATGTGGATGCCCTGGTCCTTGTCGTCGGCCAGGATGAGTACTTGGTTTTTCCAGGTCGAGCGCGGAGACTTCTCGACATATTTAAGCAGCTTGTCGGTCACGGTGGTGGCCTCCGACAGGTTTCTGACGGGCATACGGCCTATGGCGATGCAGAGGGAATCGGCCCCGAGGTTGCTGCCGGAATTGTCCTTGAGGAACGTGAGGATGTCGTCGCTGGTGTAGGAGGTGCTCGTGTCGGTGCCGTAGTCGCTCTCCCATATGGGCATCATGGGATAGCCGAGGGCCTGTACCTGCGACGTGAGGACGCGGTTGTCGTAGGAGCCGCGTCCCATCATGAGGGCGTATTTCAGGGCATGCTCCTTGCCTCGGGTGCGGTCCCACAGCATCTTGAACATGCGTCGGAAGGCGTTCACGTCAGGCTTTCCCGAGGAAAACTCGTTGAACACCTCCTGCTGGTTGACCACCAGGACATTCATTCCGTCGGTGTCGCGGTGGAGCTGGGCGATGCGCTCTCCCTGCGACTGCCAGCTGGGGAGGGTGACAATTACCATGTCCATGTCGGTGACCGAGTGGAGATTCTGGTTGGGCACTTTCACGGCATTGGTGGGGGACTTGAATGTGGCGTTGTCGTTCCATGCGGCATATTCGCGTGTGCCGGTATAGGCGTTGGTCCATGCCACGCCGCCCCCGGAGTTGGCGGTCTTCATGGCGATGACCGACAGGGGGTCGGTCACGTCCCACACCCGTGTGCCGCTCCCCGCGCCGTCAAGTCTCACCCCCGGCGAGGCGGTGCGAAACAGCAGCGTGCCCCCCGAGAGCCTGATGTGGCGCGGGTAGTTGATGTCGATATAGTCAAGGTTGGCCAGCGATACCGTGCCTGAGGTTGTCAGTGTGACGCCAAGCGCGAGCCGCGAGTCGGCAAGGTCAAATTCCTTGGTCGTCAATCCGTTGACGCCAAAGGCGTCGGACGCGGCTATGCGTATTCGGTCGGTGTCGCTCGCGGGAAGCTGCGTGCCGTTGGCGGTAAATGACATGACAGCCTGTGACGACAGGGTTTTCACCATCATGAGGCATCTCAGCCACACCTTCCCCTCGGCCTTGTCGGTGAGGGTGAAGTTGAACGTGCGCGATGGCTGGTACCTGAAGTCCTCGCCGAGCAGCTGATGGCCGGTCTGTCCCGGGGTGGTCTGGTCGGTCTCGTGAAATAGCCGCTCGATGAACGTCGTCGCCGGCGCCGCCGCGCCGGCGGTGCCCTCGGTGGGGATTGTCCTCGGGGTCTCCACGTCGCGGTCGCTGAGGAAGTAATGGCCCACGGTCGAGAAGGGGTTGTTGGAGTGGGTGTAGTATATTCCCGTAGTGCTCCATGTCGTCGTGCCGACGGCATAGAACACTATCCCGCGTCCTGTATGCTCCGACTGCACCATCGGCAGGTCGTCGATATAGTTGCGTGCCGACAGCACGTCGCTAAGGCGTGCGCCGCCATAGCCGTACACATGCACCCGCGACGGGTCGCTGAACCCGTAGCGGCGCAGCTCCTCGTTGGTGATGAGGTGCATACCGGTCTCCGTGACCGATACCCTCACCCATGTACCCTCGGCGAGCACCGAGTTGGAGGCGTAGGTGGAGAGGTCAAAAGCCCGCGCCGCGCCCCATGGCATCACGAGGGCTGTCAGCGTGGCAATCAGTATGGATATATGGCTTACTGTGGTGTGTATCAGATGCATTGGTTAAAATGATTTGGCGCTTGTGTATTCTAATGCTGACTATATAACGTATTTCCGTGGCTTTTATTGCGTTATGGCGATGTGGCGTCGCCATGCCGCGCTGTCGCCGTTGAACGTGTTCAGGTCCACCACTCCGTTGCACCCCTCCACGCGTCCCCAATGGCTGTATTGCCACATGGTCCATCTCCCCTCCCCCGCTATCGGCGGGTCGGTGAAGGAGCATATCCATAGCGGATATCCGCCAAACCTCCCGCGCAGGAAGCGGTTCAGCCCGTTCTTGTTGGTGTAGAGCATCACCCGGTAACCCTCCCTCTCGACATGCGACAGCATCCGGCCGAGCCGCGAGATTATGGTGTCGGTGGGCACGTTGCGGGCGTTGTTGTACTCCTCGATGTCGATGATGAGCGGCAGGTCGAGCCGCTTGCCCCTGACGGAGTGTACGAAGTTTAGTCCCTGCATCTCGCCGTCCACGTCAAAGCGGAAGAAGTGGTAGGCCCCGAGCCTTAGCCCGGCGTCGCGTGCCCGGCGGTAGTTGTCGTGAAATCGGCTGTCCTTGAATGTCCCCCCCTCGGTGGCCTTTATCAGCACAAACTCTATGTCGTCATCGGCCACCTTGTCAAAGTCGATTGTGCCGTTGTGTGCCGATATGTCTATCCCCCTTATCGGGAAACGCGCCGTGTCGAGCTTCACCCCGTGGTTGCCCCGCTCCCGGCCATAGACAAGGTACAGCCCCGCTGCCAGCGTGGCGGCTACGGCGGCAATCACCGCTGCGGTTATGACCTTGGCTCTTACACTTTTCATCCTTCACTACAACACACGGCCCTGCATCGTGGCCGCGTTGCCAACTACAAACTTACCAAAATTTTCCCAAACAGGCCGCCTCGCTCTCCATTATTTCACTCCTGCCCGACTGTGAGCCCTATAACTGTGGCTCTGTCATCTCCGGCGTTCCATACCGAATGGGAGCGCAGCCCTGTCACTGTTATGGCTTCATTCTCCTTTGCCGTTACTATCTCCCCGTCGGCATATTCGACACGTATCGCACCTTTTACGACAATAAATAGGTGGTCGTGCGGATGGGAGTGTGGTGTCGTGGGGCCACCACCCCCTTTTTCAATATATGCGATTGCCCCGTCAGTCACTGTGCCTGCGTGGCCAAACAGCCTTTTGGCCTTGAAGTTGACATGAGCCGGAGGCGTAAGAAATTCGTCTGTCATATCCATAATCCTATTTGGTTTGATTTTTAACACAAAAATATGGCATAGGCTTTACAGCAACGAAAAGCATACGGTTAAATACCATTAAATCCGATTAATAAATGTGAGAAACATCGTCCGACTTGTCGGGCGATTAGGATGTACGGACATAATTCGCTAACTTTGTGTTCCGTTAAGCCAATACTAAATTTAACTTAAACGCGAAGATGAAATTAACCAAACGATATATCTTCCTCATCATATCTTTCCTTGCATTCATAGCCACATCGACAGCCCAATCCCCGGCATCATATGCCAAGGGCGTGATACTTCCCGATTCCTACGAGGGCGAGTTCTGGAAACCCGCCGCAGCCTTTGAGTTGCCAAAGCGTGTCAACGACAACGTCCCCGACATGATAGACTTTGCCAAGCGGTTTATGGGCACGCGCTACCGCTCGGGCGGCAAGGGGCCCAAGGGTTTTGACTGCTCCGGCTTCACAAGCTACGTCTACAAGAATTTCGGCTTCACGCTCGGCGCATCCTCGCGCCACCAGTACAAGCAGGGAGAGTCGGTGAGCTACAAGGACCTCCGGCCCGGCGACCTCGTGTTTTTCGGAGGCCGTCGCGGCGGCAAGACCGTCGGCCATGTCGGCATGGTGGTCTCCGTCGACAAGGAGCGCAACGCCATGAAATTCATCCACTCGGCCAACTCCTCCGGCATCACCATCACCTCCTACCCCGATGGCGGCTACTACTCCCGCCGCTACATCGGCGCCCGCCGCATCCTCGACTGAAAATCGAAAAGTCAGTTCTTTTCAATAAACATCTTTTTCAGCAAAAAACTCGTTTAATCCCGATTCACGGAAAATGCGCGAAGCATCGGCCCCGCTTATTCCGTTTGGCTTTTATATGACTCGATGCAGAATGCAACGAAATAGGCTATACCATCGTTATTTATTTTCAACTTTCTAAAAGGGATGCATAAAAAACGCGGGGCACATCGTCGTGTGTACCCCGCGCGTCTGTCGTGAATGTTTCAAGTATTAGCGGATAATTAACTTCTTCCCTTTCAGCAGGTAGATGCCCGGTGTGGGCGAGTCCTTGACGCTGCGTCCGAGAAGGTCATATAGCTTGTCGTAGCGGCGTAGCGGGGTGTCGACGCTTATCTCGGTGATACCCGACAGGATGCGGTTGTCCTGATAGCTGTATTCGGGAGCGAGTTCCTTCTGCTCGCGGTTGCCGGCACGGTCGGTGGCGAGAGTGCAGAAACTGTACATCACGCCATCCTCCACCTCCATGCGGTAGGGGGTACCGTCGAGGTGTGTGGCTATCGGGAACCATTCCCCATTTTCGCCCATGCGGCAATAGAGGTCATAGTACCACAGACCCGAGCCTTCCTCGACTGAGGCAAATTGCATCTCAATCTCCTTCTCAGACACGGCTGTCATGTCTGACACGTAGCTGACAGGGCGCACATAGTCGGTGACATTGTGCCACGTCGGGGTCTCGATGGCCTCGTTTCGCCCGAAGACTATTGAGGCCGAGTTGTCGACCGTTACACCGTCCTGTAGCCCTCGGCGCAGGGATATTTCAAAGTTCACCGTCCCTGTCCCGTTGCCCTCGTTGTTGACAGGCAGTATGCCCTGCATGTAGTGGTCAGTCGGCGCGAGGGTCAGCGGGTCGAGTGCGTTGATGCTCCACGTCGCCTCTCCGCTTTTGCGGTCGAGTGACATCTTCACTTCGGCAATGGCATTGACCGCGGGGCGCATGTCGACAGTCCCGGCATACGACCCGTCGGAGTCGAGCGTCAGCTCCTTGTCGGCAAAAGTCACCATCGTGGCGCGGAATGTTGACAGGTCGAATATCTTCGGGTCGAGGCGGTCGGTCACCACTATATTGTGGGCTGGGGCGTTGGCTATCTCCGGTGAGTTTTCAAACTCGATAGAGTAGCTCAAATTCTCGACATCCAGGCCGATATATTCCGAGCCTGACACGTCCTTGTAGCCGATGATGTCGTTGGGGTCGCCATCCTGTAGGCACTCCACGTCTGTAGGTTCGGGCATGGGATTGGATGACGATGCGCAATTCTGCATATATCCTTCGGCAAGGGCATATGCATCCCCCATGTTCAAGGCTTCGGCAGCGATGGACGCGGGATGGGGCATATTCTTCTTCAGATCGTTTTGATAGGCCGCGAGCGAGCTGTAGGTCTCGTCGCTCAGGTCGATGCCGTATGCCTCAAGGTTTTGCAGGCGTGCACCGTTTATGATGCCGCCCATCGTCCGCCCTGTCTGCTCGGCGAGGGTGGCGTTTGTCTCCGCGAGACCACGCATGCGGTCGAGCCGTTCCCATTTCAGGCTTTTGGCTGAGCGTTCTTCGTTTCCATTTAGCCAGTCCTCAAGGGTGGGGTCTTTCTCTATGGCGTTCCACAGGCATAGTTTGGCGGCAGTCAGGAAGTTGTACTGTGGCTTGCGGTACTCCTCGAGGCTGTGGTCGGGAGAGCTTAGTCGCTTGAACTCCTCGCTCCATGGTTCACCCGCCCATGCATACAGGCGTATTGTATGGTGTGGAGGCGATATAAGTCCTATGGTGAGGTTGATTTCTTCGTATGCCCCGATATATGGCAGTATCATCGGGAACAGGAAGCCGTAGTCGCCCGTGTCGAGCAGATTGGGTGTGAAATATGGCATCGGATATTTTTCCCGCTCGTCCCACTTCACGTAAGGCAGGAAGTTGCGGAATTGCAGCTTGCAGCCGAGCGGTGTGCGAGGTAGCGCGAGATTGAACGGTATGCCCCAAAATGGCACGTTGCCCGTGTTCTTGAACCGTATCGTCACTTCGTAGGGTGTGCCGATGCGCATCGAAGGGATAACCTCTACGGTCACTTCCCCCTTATTCTCTCCCAATACTGTCAGTCCGTTGTTGACGGTCAGAGTCTCCTGCTCCTCTCCGTCGTCAAACAGCAGATTCAGTGCCAGCGTCTGCTGCGCGTCGGGGAGTGCCGACAGGTTAAACAGCGCCGCCGCCGTGGCGTGATTCTCGACCGATAGCGTCCCTGGTATGACTGTGCCGTCGGACGCGACAAGCTGTAGACCTTTCAGGTGCTCGAAGCCGTTGCCGGTGAGCTGCACGCTCACCATGTCGCCACGCGCTGATGATGCGGGTGTGTGTTCAAGCACGGCATAGCGGTCAATCAGTGTGTAGTCGAGTTCTATAGGGCTGTTCCAACGCGGGTCATGGACGGCCACATAGTGCACTCCCTCCTCGCGGGCATGGATGCCTGTGGCGGTGGTGGCGTCTATGCCGCTCCGCGACATCAGCCGCTTCCCCTTGGGCGAGAACAGGTCGACGGTGCACGCGCTGTTTGTTTCTAATACGAGCGAGTCTCCTATGGTGGCGTCGAGCCTGTACCATCGTATCTCATTCTCATTTATCGTGCCGACTTTCTCCCGTTTGCCCGACACCAGTTGGCGCACATTATCCGGCTTTTGGCTTACACGGCTGTCTCTAAATGGCGTCGAGTTTCCCGACATGCGCGATGCCGCGTCCACAAACAGGATATTGAAGTCGTTGCGGGCGTATACCACGGGATTGCCCTGCTCGATGGCGAGGTCAAATGATGATGACCTCAGCGGATAACTGCCGATTTCCAACAGCGACACGAGGCTATATGGGGTCTGCGGCGTCTCCAGGTCGACGGTCACCGAGTTGTCGTGGTCGTCGTTGACCCAATAGGTGTAGCGTTTGATGCCGTTGCCTCCCATCGGGAGCTTAAGGAAGTAAGCCGAGCGGGCCTGCGACACGACGCCGCTCTCGGGGTCGGCCATTATCACCGTGACACTGTGCAGCCCCTCGGAGAGCGTGGCGAGGTCGAGTTCGATATGTGCCGCGCCGTTGACGATGGTGCACGGATGTTGTGATGCTTCCATGCGGTCGACCAGGGCATAGCACTTGAGCCTGCTGATGCTCTCCTCGCTTATCCACGGGGCTTTGAGGAACATCGCGATGCGGGGCGCGGAGACCATGTTGCCTGTGACGGCGACATAGTTGAGGGTATGAAACCCGTCGGAGAGTGCGGATATGTCGATTGCGCCGCGCAGCGACCCTCCGGCATGGGGTGTGAGCTGCGTGTCCTGGTCAAACCATGTGTACTGTGTCATTGCCGCCACCGATGGGGTGCGGCTGAACCATGCCGACACGGGTACGCTCCATGTTCCGTCTTTGTCGCCCACCTGCACTGTGACGCTATGCAGCGTCGGGTCGAGCGGCGAGGCGTCGAGCTCCAGCGGTTGCTTACCTTCGGAGATTGTAGTGGTGGCTATCGTCTCCGAGCGGTCAAACCAATACCGCAGCGTCCCTTGCGCTATGACGGCGAGTTGGCACGCCATGGTCGTGAACATTAGTATAAAAAGGCGTTTCATAGTTGTCTCGATTGACGGGTTACTCAACGCCATGCACCTCGATGTCGACACTCAGCTTGCCGTCGGCTGTGGTCTTGGGCGACACGTTAAACTTGGTGATTTGAGGATTGGTGGGCGTCGTGTCAAACGGCAGCGTGCCGCCATAGATGCCCACCTCCTTGCCGTCGGTGCCAAGGAACGTTTTGGCCTCGTCGGTCAATCGGTAGTACCCCTCCTCGGCAAAAACAGCCTCCGCAGATTCCACAAATTTGTTTGAGCCGTTGGAGTAGGAGTATGAGCAATTGATGAGAATGCAATTGTTGACGGAACAAGAGTGATAGATGCTTTGATGTTCGGTTACTATGCAGTTAGACAAGGTACAATTACTGAAACTCATATAGGAACCCGCTCCTATTAGACAATTGAAATAATTTATTGTAAGGTAATTGTCTGAATTATAAATACCATTTAAGATACAGTTCATGGCTGTGACTGTGCCTATTCCTTGCCTGAATTGAAAATCCTTGATTCTGCTTTGTATGAATGTAATATCATTCCGCTTGTCCTTAGAGCGAGAAAAGTATTGTAAATTCTCAATTTGGCATTTTTCAATGATTACATTTGCTGCTACTATGGTCAAGGTATTTGTCAAATGTTGTATACCCTCCAATGTCACATGACGAGTATCTGATTCGGGACATTCAATATTGAAATCGCCGCTGATTCTTGTCGGCAAAGTGGTGTCCCCAGCCTCTGCAAGGCCCATTCCCGCGCCACGGATTGTGATGTATTTTTCGATATGTGTGCCGTTGAACATACCGCTTGAGAGGGTGATTATGTCGCCGTCGACTGCAGCCTCGTAGGCTTGGATAAGAGCCGAACCCGAGTAGAAGTTGGTGAGTTGCCCGTCGTGGAGCAGGGTGGCGATTTGCGATGTCTGTGCCCCGGCGCATAGCGCGGCGGCGAGCGTGATGATGGTTAGCAGTTTGCGTGCCATGTGATAAGAAAGATTGGTTGCCCGTAGTCCCCCCGGAGCGTGCGGTTTTATAAAAAGGAAAGGCGCGGGGAACTGTATCTGTCACTCGTCCCACATTCCAAGGCTCTCGCATTGCCCTACCAAATAAGACGAGCAACGCAGAGGCCCACGCCGGTATATGCAACGCTTGCTTCCAGCTCGCGGCGCGTCAGGCACGCACACGATGTCGCAAGCATGATATTACATACTCCACGGGCGTCTACCGTTGCCTCATTCCCGATTTGGTTAGAATTTGCGAGATTCTGGAATGTCAGGAACAAAGCGCGTGATATACGCTTTCCATAAAAATGTCAGCCGCCCCCCCGCTTTCCCGCGACCTGAGGCTTTGTCCGCAAAGGGACGCTGCCTCTGCGGTCGTGATAATCCGGCGTGGTCGGCACGACAAATATACACTATTTTTTCCGAATCATGCAATTTCGGCCGTAAAATTGGTGACTCCGCGAGGCTTTAAGTCCCTTTTTGGCGGATGGTTCATGCTGTGGATATAAAAATGCGGGCATATGGACGCATGTCGACTGCAAGGACATCGGGCATGGCTATATCAATTTTTGTTCTCTATTCAATACCATTCAATAGTTGGGCTGACGATTTTTTGTCATGCAGGATTAAACCTTTCGTCGGTCTGGGTGTCATTTTTAGCGTGAAGAAGTTGAAACCATAATACGCCATTCTATAAAAACGATATGTCACGTCGCGCCCTTATTGTCACGTTATCGCTCCTCTCCGTCATTCATGTTGTCGCCGCCACGCTGTCGGGCGTCGTCAGGGACACCTCCGGTGAGCCGCTCATAGAGGCGACCCTGCGCCTGCTCAGGGCACGGGACAGCTCGTTTGTCAAAGGCACGACGACCAATCTCGACGGGTGTTTTTCGCTCGATGCAGCCCCGGGGAAGTATATCCTGCAGGCGACATATATCGGCTACAGTCCCGCCGATGTCAATGTGGCGATGACCTCGGCGGCAAAGCGTCTCGATCCCATCGTGATGCAGGAGTCGTCGATTGTGCTCAAGGAGGCGGTCGTGACAGGCGTGATGACCGAGATAAGGGCCAAGGAGGACACGATAGAGTATAACGCCGGGTCCTACCGCACCCAGCCCAATGCCGTAGTCGAGGACTTGTTGAAGAAGTTGCCGGGCGTTGAGGTGGGCAGTGACGGGGCCATCACGGCCAACGGCAAGACAATCACCAAGATACTTATCGACGGCAAGGAGTTTTTCAGCGACGACCCCAAGGTGGCGTCAAAGAACCTCCCCGCGTCGATGATCGACAAGCTGCAGGTCGTCGACCGCAAGAGCGACCTCGCACGCCTGACGGGGGTAGACGACGGCGAGGAGGAGACGGTCATCAACCTTACCGTCAAGAAGGGGATGAACAACGGATGGTTCGGCACCATAGGGGGCGGCTACGGCACTGACAGCCGTTATCAGGGGGCGTTTAACATCAACCGCTTCTGGGACGGCAACCAGATATCGTTCATAGGCAACGCCAACAACACCAACGACCTGGGGTTCTCCGACGGCAACGGCAACCGTTTCCGCCGCTTCGGGGGGATGAACGGCATAAACACCAACCAGTCATTTGGCATCAACTTCAATGTCGGCAAAGATGAGAAATTCCGCGTCGGCGGCGATGTGATGTACTCCCATAGCGACCGCGACAACCGCACACGCCGCGACCGCCAGTACCTTTTCCCCGACTCCACATCCTACTACAACTCGGCGTCGGCCTCGCGCGACCGTGGGCACAACCTGCGTGCCGACTTCCGCGTGCAGTGGAACATCGACTCGTTCCGCACGCTGGAGTTCCGCCCCAATATATCGCTCAACTTCAACCGCTCCGAGAGCATCGACTCATCGGCCACGATGGCGGGCGATGCCCTGCGCACGCTTGTCAACCGATCGCTCAACCGTGGCGATACCGACGGGCATTCCTTTGAGTTTGGAGGCAACCTCATATATAACCACAAGTTCCGCTCCCACCCGGGACGCAGCTACTCCATGCAGCTGCGCTACAACCTCAGCAACGTCCACGAGGATGAGAACTCCTACTCGTTCAACCGCTTCTATCTGCTTGACGACGAGAAGGACATCTACGACCAGTATAGCGACAACCACCGCTGGAGCAACCGCGTGAACGCCCGGCTGACGTGGACCGAGCCGCTCGGCAATGTGCGACACGGACGATTCCTGACCGCCGCTTACCGCATTTCCTACCAGTGGAACAACTCCGACAAGCTCGTCTATGACCACCCCGTGGAGTGGCCCGACGGCATGGGCGCAGACCCCGTGATTGACTACGACAATGAGGTGTTCAACCGGACGTTGAGCAACAAGTTCCGCAACGAGTTCTTCTCCCAGGAGCTGCAGTTGGGCTTCAAGCAGGTGCGCCCCAACTACACACTTGATGTCGGCGCGGCGCTCACCCCCTCGATGCAGCGCAGCCGCGACCTTGTGAACTCGGCGCGCAACATCGACGACCGATGGGTGTGGAACGTCGCCCCCTATCTGCGATACCGCTACAAGCTCGGCAAAAACCGCTCGATGCGCATCAATTACCGTGGGCGCACGTCGCAGCCCACCGTCACACAGCTGCAGCCTGTCGCCGACCTGTCCGACCCGCTGAATATCACCGTCGGCAACCCCGACCTGAAGCCGACATTCACCCACAACCTGCGGCTCCACTTCAGCGACTTCAACGCAGAGTCGCAGCGGTCGATAATGGTGTTCGGCCACGTCCAGTTCTCGCAGAACAGCATCATATCCAAGACTTCGTTCAACAAGGAGACAGGCGGCCGCACCACCACCTACACAAACGTCAACGGCATATGGAACGGCCGCGTGATGAATATGATCTCATTCCCGTTCCGCAACCGCAACTGGCAGTTCTCCAACCATGCGTTCATCAACTTCGCCTCCGGAGTAGGCTACAACAACGAGCAGTACAACCGCTCCAACGACCTGCGGTTCAACGAGTCATTCTCGCTCGCTTTCCGCCCTGCCAACTACGAGATAGAGATTCGCCCTTACTACAGCATCCAGTACACCCACAACTCCCTCCCCTCGAGCGGCAATCCCGTGGTGCACACCTACGGCGGCGTCATCAACGGCTCGGTCTACACCCGCTTCGGCCTTTCGCTCAACACCGACCTCTCCTACACAGGCTCGTCGGGCTATGCCGCCGGGTTTGACAACAACCAGTGGATGTGGAATGCCACCATCTCCTACGAGTTCCTCCACAACCGTGCCGCCACCGTCGCCCTAAAAGCCTACGACCTCCTGCAGCAGCGCAAAAACATACAGCGCACCGTCACCGCCAATTACATAGACGACACGAGCTACAACACGCTGACACGCTATTTCATGCTTACGTTCACATACAAATTCAACACATTCGGCGCCGGCTCCCAGCCCCAGGACCGCAACCGTGACTTCATGCGCCGTGGACCCGGCGGACCGCCACCACGCCGCTGATGAGGCATATGTTAAGCCCCGGGGTAAGCGCGTAGTGCGTACCCCGGGGCTTTACCTCTGTCCCCCACATCACTCCTACGACGTGGCAAGATGGCAGATATCCCGTTTTCGCTATTCCCTCACCTTCTCCCCGTCAATCTCGCGGATGAAATACACGGGGCGTCGCTTGGTCTCGGTGAATATCCGGCCGATATACTCCCCGAGAATGCCGAGAAACAGCAGCTGCAGGCCGCCGAGAAACAATATCGAGACGATAATTGTCGGATATCCCGCCACCGGATCGCCTACCGCTATAGCCTTTATCAGGACATACACAAGATATAGCAGAGCCAATAGGGCGATGACAACCCCGACCACGGTCGCCATACGCAGCGGGGCCGACGTATAGGAGGTTATACCCTCCACGGCGAGATTGAACAGCTTGAAAAAGTTCCATTTCGTTGTCCCTGCGGCACGCTCCTCCTGCTTGAACGGTACACCCTTCTTGCGGAACCCCACATAGCAGTACATCCCCTTGGTGTAGCGGTTGGACTCGCGCATCGACTTCAGCGCGTTGATGCACACGCGGTCGAGCAGGCGAAAATCTCCCGTATTTTCAAGAATCGGGATATTGGTGCTCTTTTGCAGCAGCTTGTAATACTGGAGCGACAACACCTTGCGTAGCCAAGGCTCCTTGCCGCGTGTCAGGCGTTGGCCGTAGATGTCATCATATCCGTTCTCCCACTCTGCCACCATGTCGGGTATCACTTCCGGCGGATGCTGCAGGTCGGAGTCCATGATGACGACACAGTCGCCTGTCACATGGTCAAACCCCGCCATCATCGCCGTCTCCTTACCGAAGTTGCGCGACAGGTCTATGTAGTGGAAACGCTTGTCCTGTTCATGCATTCTCGCCGCCGCCACCAGACTACGGTCCTTGCTCCCGTCATTGACCAGCATCGCCTCCCAGTCATATTCCGGCATGGAGTCCATTACCCTCGCCAGCCTCTCATAAAGCTGCGGCAGCACCTCCTCCTCATTGTAAAAAGGAATCAGCACCGATATCTTCTTACGCTTGTCATTATCCATTGTCGTTTTGTATTGTGTAGGTTGATATATGTCTATTCCTGAGGGGATTCCACCATCGTTATCTCATGATGCAGGAATGGATAACCGTTTATATGGAGCACCTGATATGTATCGGTCTGGTACAACGGTGTGGCGAAATCCACTTGTGAGTTTGATATTGGCCTGATATATCCGCAACACCTGAATGACAAGTTATATATGAACTGGTTTGGCCGTATCTTGGATTGCACAATCAGGAAGCGGTTATCGGAATATGGTTTGACAAAATTGACAATACTGTCGCCTTCTATACCCTTTATTTCTGAGGGCAATATAGTTATTGGCTTTTTCTGGCCGTTATTTAATACGAAACAATTCTTATGGTTGGAGAATAAATCGATGCAAATCGGATTTGATGCATCGATGAACACGACACCGTCAGGGGATGCGTTATATTGGCTTTCAATAGTGGACAAATATTCACCACGGGTTATTTGAACAGTATATTTGCCATACAGGGAATAAAGACACCATGATAATATCAATAGGGATAATATATTGCGGATTGTGCCAGGAGTCCATATGCGTAAAATCAGAATAGAAATGAAGAGCATCATGCCGAAATATTGATTCCACGACCTGCTGCCAAGCACCAATATAAATATTACTGATACCCCTAACGCACACCATATGAACCAGTTTTGAGAAAATTGTCGTCTGTTATATGATTTTGATAATGCGATGACCAATGCCAGGAATAGTATCGGTATTGAGAAATAGTCCCGGGCAATCCAGGTAAATTGCAGTATCCGGAACGCAATACTGCCGCCGTCTGCGCTGCCGCTCCTAAACAATGTGCCGGGTGCAAGACAGTCAGCCAGGCATCCTATGCCAAAACATATGCCCATCACCCATTCAGCGGGAGTAAAACGGAATTTCTTAACAAATAATAATACAAGAAGGGCACCGCTGATTCCGATATTTGCTCCCTCTTGTCCATTTCCTGCTATGAGACTGAAAAAACCAAGCAGTATTATCATGAGGATGTTCTTTTGTCCCTTCATTCGGCGAAACAGGAGAAGCCAGCCCAAGGTTAATGAGAACATCCATACATAGTTAATCTGAGAGGCCGGGCCACTGCCGATAAACACCATAAAATACAGTGATAAAGCTGTGCCGACGAGTAGCGATGGTATGTCGGACAGTTTACGATTTGACACGCGCATCAGTAGGACGACAAACACTATCCAGACCAAGGCATTGCATATGGCAAACAGTCCTTTACCTAAGATGCCACAAAATAATATTACGAAAAAGTGGGCTACGTATCGTCCGTTTACAGATAGATAATTTTGGTTATTGGCGTCAATGACATCTTGAATGGTATTGACCGGCAGTAACTCAGATATGCGTTTGATGTTGTTGTAGAGATATGGATAGAATCCATAGGCCGTATTATCCCCAAACCAATATTCAGATAGCTCAAGGATTCCAACAAGAATGGCAATTGTTGCCAAAATAACAAAAGCATATAATTTGCGGGATTGAAGAGCTTTTAGCATAAGGTTATCGGTTAGGATTATTTCAATTCTGAGATATTCGATGTGCTGATATGAATAAAAGAGATATATCGTATAAACAAAAAAAGGGTAAGCTGACTACATCGCACCGCTCAACCCGTTACCGTTGCTTCCGTCAGGATCTGGCGGGGTTGGCGGGGAGCTGGTCGTGTAGGACTTACCCGGCGACAAAGGTAGGACTTTTTTTTGTTTCTGCAAAATGATTGGCAAAACATTTTTATGGCGACACATGGGGGCGACAATTGGGGGATTTTTGTTAATTTTGCAGTTTCAAGAGCCGGTCGCGGATTCGATTATCCGTAGGGACATTTTTGCAGTCCCCGTCGCATTAATTTGGAAGAAAGGTGAGCTTCATAGATATTGTCATATTGGTGGTGTTTGCGGGTGCCGTGATTGTCGGCCTTCGCAAGGGTATGATTGCCCAGCTCGGGTCGCTTGCGGCCATACTGCTCGGCATCATCGCGTGCAGGCTGTGGGGCGACGATGCCGCCCGCATAGCGGCAAGCCTTATCCCCGAGCTGACCCCCGACAGTGCCACGTCGCAGTATGCGGCGAGCGTCATCGGCAACGTGACGCTGTTTCTGATAGCTTACCTGTCGGTGAGGCTCGTGGCGTCGCTTGTGCGCAACGTCACCCACGCGCTTATGCTTGGTGTGGTCGACAGGCTGCTCGGGGCGTTGTTCTGCATGTTCAAGTGGTTTCTTGTGCTGAGCATCATCTTCAACCTGTGGGACATGCTTTTCCCCACGAGCGGACTGCTGAAGTCATCGCGCATAGCCGACGGCCTGGCGGTGCGCACGGTGCTTGACCTTGCCCCCAGGACATTCGGGGCGGTCACCGCACCCAACATTATCACCGACGCATTTGTTACTAAACAGGATAAATAGCCATACATCAGCAATGAGCGAAGATAAGGACAAAAATAAGGATAACGGCCGTGAAGTCAGGCCGGATGGCGATGCCGCCGGACGCGGCATCATCGATGACGTGACTTCGGGCGAATACAAGTACGGCTTCACGACCGACATTGACTCCGAGATAATCCCCCCGGGCATCAGCGAGGAGGTCGTGCGCCTCATCTCGGCCAAGAAGCACGAGCCTGAGTGGCTGCTTGAGTTCCGCCTGAAGGCCTACCGCCACTGGACGACGATGCGGATGCCACGTTGGGCGCATCTCGACATCCCCCCTATCGACTATCAGGCCATCAGCTACTACGCCGCCCCCAGGAAGAAGGAGGGGCCGGCGAGCCTCGATGAGGTCGACCCGCAGCTGCTCGACACGTTCAATAAGCTCGGCATCCCCCTGGAGGAGCAGAAAGCCCTGTCGGGGATGGCCGTCGACGCCGTGTTTGACTCCACGTCGGTCAAGACCACCCACCGTGACAAGCTCGCCGAGATGGGGGTCATATTCTGTTCCATCAGTGAGGCTGTCAAGGACTATCCCGACCTGGTGAAACGCTATCTCGGGTCGGTGGTGAGCTACCGCGACAACTTCTTTGCCGCGCTCAATTCGGCGGTCTTCTCCGACGGCTCGTTTGTCTATATCCCCAAGGGGGTGCGTTGCCCGATGGAGCTGTCGACCTACTTCCGCATCAACGCCTCGGGCACGGGGCAGTTTGAACGCACCCTCATAGTGGCCGACGACGAGTCATACGTGAGCTATCTCGAAGGGTGCACCGCCCCTATGCGCGACGAGAACCAGCTGCATGCCGCCATCGTGGAGATAGTGGTCGAGGACCGTGCCGAGGTCAAGTACTCGACCGTGCAGAACTGGTATGCCGGCGACAAGGAGGGTCGTGGCGGTGTCTACAACTTCGTCACCAAGCGCGGCCTGTGCCGTGGCGACTACTCCAAGCTGTCGTGGACGCAGGTCGAGACCGGCAGTGCCATCACATGGAAATATCCGAGCTGCGTACTCGCCGGTGAAGGCTCGGTCGGGGAGTTCTACTCCGTGGCCGTCACCAACAACCGCCAGCAGGCCGACACAGGCACCAAGATGATACACCTCGGCCGCAACAGCCGCTCTACCATCGTCTCCAAAGGTATCTCGGCGGGTCATAGCCAGAACTCCTACCGCGGGCTTGTGAAAGTCGCCCCCAAAGCCGACGGATGCCGCAACTACACCCAGTGTGACAGCCTGCTGCTAAGTGCCGACTGCGGTGCCCACACATTCCCCTACATCGACGTGCTCAATGACACGGCCGTCGTGGAGCACGAGGCCACCACCTCCAAGATTTCGGAAGACCAGATATTCTACTGCAACCAGCGCGGCATCCCCACCGAGGAGGCCATCGCACTGATTGTCAACGGATATGCCAAGGAGGTTATGAACAAGCTCCCGATGGAGTTTGCCGTCGAGGCGCAGAAGCTGCTGCAAATCACCCTTGAAGGCTCGGTAGGATAAAAAACGAACAAGAAACAACACGGAAATGGACAACAACATACTATTAGACGTACGCAATCTCCACGCCGGCATCGACGGCAAGGAGATACTCAAAGGCATCAATCTCGTCATCCGCCCCGGCGAGGTGCACGCCATCATGGGGCCCAACGGGTCGGGCAAATCCACGCTGTCGAGCGTGCTCGCCGGCGACCCGAAGTTCAGCGTCACCGAAGGCTCGGCGATGTTCCTCGGCAAGGAGCTGCTCGACCTCTCGCCCGAAGACCGCAGCCACGAGGGGCTTTTTCTCTCGTTCCAATATCCCGTCGAGATACCCGGCGTGTCGATGGTCAACTTCATGCGTGCCGCCGTCAACGCCAAGCGCGCCTATCTCAACGAGCAGCCGCTGTCGGCTAGCGACTTCCTCAAGCTGATGCGTCAGAAGCGCGCCATCGTCGAACTCGACAACAAGCTTGCCTCGCGCTCGGTCAACGAGGGTTTCTCCGGCGGCGAGAAGAAGCGCAACGAGATATTCCAGATGGCTGTGCTTGAGCCGCGCCTGAGCATCCTCGACGAGACCGACAGCGGCCTCGACATCGACGCCCTGCGCATCGTCGCCGGCGGCGTCAACAAGCTGAAGACCTCCGACAACGCCACCATTGTCATAACCCACTACCAGCGTTTGCTCGACTACATCAAGCCCGACTTTGTGCACGTGCTCTACAAGGGCCGCATTGTCCGCACGGGCGGTCCCGAGCTTGCCCTCGAGTTGGAGGAGAAAGGCTACGACTGGATAAAGCAAGAAATCGACAATCAATAACCCTGAGTGCGTCATGAGTGCCATAGACCAATATATCAGACTCTACAACGACAACCGCGCCGCGGTCGACGCCCATTCCGCGCCGCTGCTCAACGCCCGTCGCCCCGCAGCCCTCGCGGCCCTCGACGGCAAGGTGTTGCCCCGGCGTGGCGACGAGGGATATGAGAAGACATCCGTCGAGGATATGATGTCGCCCGACTTTGGCGTCAATGTCAACCGTGTGGCTATCCCGGTCGATGTCGCCGCAACTTTCCGCTGCGACGTCCCCAACCTCAGCACGTTGTTGGCTTTTGTCGTCAACGACACGTTTATCCCCTCCTCCACTCTCTCCCGTCGCCTCCCCGAGGGCGTGATTGTCGATTCCCTGGCCCGTGCGGCCATGAGTCATCCCGAGCTTGTCGGACGCTATTACGGCACGCTGGCCCCCCTCTCCGACCCCGCTGTGGCCCTCAACACGTTGCTCGTTCAGGACGGCGTGTTTATCTACATCCCCCGTGGCGTGCGCATGGAGAAGCCGTTGCAGCTCGTCAACATATTCAACGCCCCCGCCGACATGATGGGGGTGCGCCGTCTCCTTGTGGTGGTCGAGGATGACGCCGAGGTTCAGATACTCGTCTGCGACCACACGCAGCCCCGCGACCGCCGCTATCATTCGTCGCAGGTCGTCGAGCTGTTTGCCGCCCATGGCTCGCGTGTCGACCTCTACGACATCGAGGAATCATCGGAGCAGACGTCACGCCTCAGCCAGCTCTACGCCCGTCAGGAGCAGGGAAGCAACCTCCTCGTCAACGGCATGACCCTCGTCGGTGGCACGACGCGCAACGAGTACACCATCGACCTCGCCGGTGAGCGATGCGAGACACGCCTCGCCGGCATGGCGATAGGCACCGGACGTCAGCTTATCGACAACTCGTCCAATGTCAACCATCGCGTGCCCCGTTGCCACTCTACCCAATTGTTCAAATATGTGCTTGACGACGAGTCTACCGGCGCGTTTGAGGGCGCTATCCTTGTCGCCCCGGGTGCACAGTTCACCGAGGCCTACCAGAGCAACCGCAACATACTTGCATCCTTTGACGCCCGTATGCACACCAAGCCGCAGCTTGAGATATACAACGACGACGTGAAATGCTCCCACGGCGCGACCACGGGGCAGCTCGACGCCAACGCGCTGTTCTACATGCGCCAGCGCGGTATCCCCGAGCGCGAGGCGCGCATGATGCTCATGCAGGCGTTTATGGTCGACGTCATCGACACCGTGCGCATGGAGGGCCTGCGCGACCGTCTGCGCCATCTTGTCGAGAAGCGTTTCCGTGGCCAGCACGCCCTTTGCGCTGACTGCGGGGCCGCGACAGGGTGCAACTCCTGATACAATCCACACACAACTGACTAAGAGGCTATTCAAATGACCGACTACGACATACAGGCGATACGCCGCGATTTCCCCATCCTCGACCGCAAGGTCTTCGGCAAACCGCTCATCTATCTTGACAACACCGCCACGTCACAGACTCCACGCTGCGTGGTCGATGCCATCGACAGCATGTATCTTGAGCACAAGGCCAACGTCCACCGGGGCGTCCATGCCCTGTCGCAGGAGGCCACCGACCTGCAGGAGGTCGCCCGCGAGCGCGTGCGCCGCATGATCAACGCCTCCTCCGTCGAGGAGGTCATCTTCACCCGTGGCACCACCGAGGCCATCAACCTCGTGGCTTCCTCCTACGGCAATTTCCTTGAGAATGGCGATGAGATTATACTCACCGTCATGGAGCACCACGCCAACATCGTCCCGTGGCAGCTTCTCGGGCGCAACAAGCGTGTCACCCTGCGTGTCGTCCCGATGGATTCCCGTGGTGTCCTCGACATGGAGGCATACCGCTCGCTCTTCAACGAGCGCACGCGCCTTGTCGCCGTGTGCCACGTCTCCAACGTCCTCGGCACGGTCAACCCCGTTGCCGAGATGATAGCCGAGGCCCACAGCCACGGCGTCCCCGTGCTTGTCGACGGCGCACAGGCCGTCGGCCACATGCACGTCGATGTCCGCGCCCTCGACGCCGACTTCTACGTCTTCTCGGCCCACAAGATGTGTGGCCCCACAGGCGTCGGCGTCCTCTATGGCCGGAAGACATTGCTTGAGAAGATGCCCCCCTATCAGGGAGGCGGCGAGATGATATCCCACGTCTCGTTTGAGCGCACCACCTGGGCCGACCTCCCCTTCAAGTTTGAGGCTGGTACCCCCGACTTTGCCGGCATCGCTGCCTTCACACAGGCCATCGACTACCTCGACGCCATAGGCATCGAACCCATCGCCGCCCACGAGCACGCCCTGCTGGAGCAGGCCGTCGCCGGCATGGAGCGCATCCCCGGTATGCGCCTCATCGGCACAGCTCCCGGCAAGGCCGCCATTGTCTCATTCCTTCTCGGCGACCACCACCCCTATGATGTCGGGATGCTCCTCGACAAGCTCGGTGTCGCCGTGCGCACCGGCCACCACTGTGCCCAGCCCCTGATGACCTCCCTCGGCATCGAGGGCACGGTCCGCGCCTCCTTTGCCCTCTACAACACCCCCGCCGAGGTTGACGCCTTCCTCGCCGCCCTGCGCCGCGTCGCCACCCTCCTCGGCTAATCCCCATTATTTAATTTAATATTTTAGTGCAGGCAACAAACATTATATTATATTAACGTTGTGCTTCTGTTGTTTGTGATGCCATTTAGTATATTTGCCAAATGCTCAAATTAACAATCACATTATGGCACATATACCTATTATAATATTTAGAGGAATTATTTCTATAATTATTCTTACGCTTATGGGGTGTAATGAGACAGCGAATGTATTACGTCTCAGAGAAGCAGAAGGCATTATGGAGCAACGTCCTGATTCTTCGTTAAAGATATTAGATTTAATTGAGTCAGATAAATTAATAGGAAAGAATAAAGCACGATATGCCTTATTATATAGTCAGGCTTTGGATAAAAATTACATTGATGTTGATGATGATTCGTTGATTAGGATAGCGGTGGATTATTATCGTGATGATTCTGATCTTTATTCTCGTATGTTATCATGTTACTATATGGCGAGAGTGTGCCAAAATGTTAGGGATTATCCAAAGGGAATAGTATATGCAGAAAAGGCTAAGAATATAGCCAAAGACTTAAACGATGACTTTTATCTTGGACTAATATACCGCTGTATTGCTGATATAAACAATTCGACATATAATTCATCACAGGAGCTGGAGAATTGTAAGAGTTCCTATCAATATTTCTATAAATCAAAAAGGAAATTATATCAACTATATGCCTTAGAATCAATAGCGATAGCATATGCTAATAACCGGATGTATGATAATTGCATTAACATATGTGATAGTGTGTTAATGATAACGACGGATACGTCGCTTATTGTTGATTGTATGCGGGTGGCTGTAGATGCTTACATGAACCAACAAAAATATGAACAAGCCAAGAGTTTGCTATTAGATGTGAAGAAATTTGCGGGTGATTCGTATACAGCGGTTGACTGTGCGAATATGGCTGAAATATATGCATTTGAAGGAAAGAATGACAGTGCCTTTGTTTTTATAGAAGATGCAAAAAACCTATCTGCAACCCTAAGGGATTCTATAGCGATATATCGTGCATATTACGAGTTCTATAATTATAATAAGGCATTTGATAAGGCATTGTTTAATATAAATATGTTGCATCATATGCAAGATAGTTTGTTAAAAATATCGGTAAAAGAGTCTGCAGCTATAGCTCAGAGAGATTTTTATATTGAAGAGACAAATATCAATAAAAATCGGATAGAACGGATTCATAGAATATACTTGTTTAGTGCAGTCATATTGTTTTTAATCATTGGAGGGGTTATATTCTATTTTTTTCATAAGGATTATAGGAATAAGGTGGTGCTGGAGCAAAAGACAGAAATAGCAAAAGAATTAAGCGCCATAGTTGGTAAAAAGGAAACTCAACTTTTGCACTTACAAGATGGTCTTAAAAAAAGAATGCGCGAATATTATTCTACCGTTGACAGGCTCTGTGCTACTTATAGTAATGTTGCTAATACGAAAAAGAAACAAGATGTTATTGATGAGGTAACAAAGATTATAGACTCTTTGAGGAGTTCTAAAACTATTAGCATTCTTGAGCAACAAATTAATGAATATTATGATGAATTACTAATCAAATTGAAAAAGGAAATACCTCGATTAAGCAGAAAAGAATACGAGTTATATATATACCTTTGTCTTGGATTCTCTGCCGCGACAATTAGTTTTCTAATAAATACAGGGATTGATAATGTATATGTTAAAAAAGCTCGATTAAAGGCTAAAATTCGCCGATCATCTCCTCCAAATACAAGTATATTTTTACACTATATTGAATAAACTGCTAATTATTAGTGTGTTATATGTTTATATGGCATTCGCTGATATTAAAATGCTGATAAACAGATAGTTGAGTATATGTTAGATTGCTAAATTCTATCGTGGGAATAAATCGCTATAATCCAATGCTTTATATTCGATAAATGAAAGATTTTTTGGTTGCTATAGTTAGATTTTCAGTATTTGGGATTGTACTTTTGCAACAAAATTTTGACATTTATTGATATGATGAAGAATCTTATTAGAATCTTATTCGTGTTCTTGCCTATCGTTGGTCTTAATGGTAGCGATTTAAGGGCAGAGAGGGTTGTTATAGAAAAAATTTCGTCTAATTCAAAACGACCTCGTGATACATCCTCACGTGCACACCTGGAGAGAATAGAGTGTAATTTCGAAAACGGTTATATATGTATTGTATCCAATGTTGGAGGAACAAGTGTTGATATCAATGTTGAAAATGAGGAAACGGGAAGTTCATTTTGTTTTGTTGATATTCTTGCAAACGGGGACTCTGAATGTTATGTTGGGTTAGAGAAAGGATACTATACCTTGACCATTACAACCTCTAACGGAAATACTTTTTGGGGAAGTTTTATTCAATAGAAGCTATGACGGTTGAGGATAAGCAAAAATTGGAAGACTACTTTAGAAAAGAAATATCGCTCCTTAATATTGGAAGTGAACATAAGGCGAATCTTATCAAAGGTGCGTTGGAGAAATATTTTCTGTATGTGAGTATTCCTATGGAATTATATAAACTATTTCCGCAATCGGATGTTAACCAAGAACTTGTTCTCCGATTATCGTATTACTCCTATTTATATTATTATTCAATCCTATATTTTGATAAGTTGATTGATAATCAGATTGAGGGAGCTTGTTCTACACCAATGTTTAGTGTTTAGAGAGATATTCCTTGAAATTAAGGAACGGTCTATTATAGGTCTTGTGTCACTATTTCCATCGGAATGTGAATTTTGGATGGAATTTGATAAATTGAAAGCCTATTACATACTCAAAGATAATTGTGAAAATTATAGCGTTTCCGAGGTAAAAGGTGAAATACTCTTTTCACTCATGAAAAATAAGAGTATACTCTCTCATGCCTACATATATGCAATGGATTGGCTCATACCTAATGGGCATATTGAAAAATGTAAAATTATAGAGGCGTTGGATTTGTTCCATTTGGGATTTCAAATTTATGACGACTATTCTGATATAAGAGAAGATTATAAGAATTGTCAATTAAACTATTTCTTACATAAAGCATCTATAAATAAAGTTTATTCACGCCTTCAAATTGATGCCTTGATAAAGGTTTTATATATTGATGGTAGCTTTATTGAAGGATTGGAAAAGGCCTATCACAATTTTGAAAAGGCTGAAAAGATATTCGTTGAATACGATTTTTCCACTCAACTTGGCGAATTGTGGAAAATGAAGCGATTAATTTATGCAGAAATTAATTACATAAAGGCTGCCAATGAGAAAAATCGTATAAAGGCAACAAAAAGTAAGACTTTAATAAAGGATAATAACCTGCTAAGATCAGAGGCGATTGCTCTTGAATATCTCAGGTCCAATATTGAGTCTGATGGTTCATGGAGGGACTTTCTAACGAATGCGGGCTATGGGAAAGATTGGATAACAGGCTATGTATTGTGCATGATTGGTGAGATTGATTCCTCTTTGGCATTTCTTAGGAAACCATTGAATTATCTTTGTTCGTCCAAGGGAAGTTATAATGATACGATGGTAAAGGATTGTGATTCCACAAACTTCTATGTCAAAGCATTATCGATATATGGCAAGGAGATTCCTTTAGAAATTTTGAATAGTTGGACTGAGTTTCGTCATGAGGGTGGAGGTTGGTCTACTTACTGTAATGATGATATAAAACGAGCAATGCACCAACCGTTGACAGCTGATTTTTCAGGCTGGTATTCTCCGCAGATATGCGTAACAGCAGTGACGGCATATGCATTAAAGGACATTCCACAGGCATATGCCCAAACCCTTTACCATCAGACCTGTGATTATCTTGTTAGCCAACAAAATATTGATGGAGGTTGGGAATCTTATTGGTGGACAGAGAATATTTATGCGACATCGTTTGCAGTTCTTGCCCTATTGAATGATGGGGAGCCAAACTCCTCGGTTATAGCCAGTGCCGCAAGCAATCTGCTTATAGCACAAAATCTTGATGGGGCGTGGTATAATGGGGACAAACCGTGTGCATTTTACACTGCAATCGCATTGAAGGCTTTGATGGAGATTCAAATGGCAATACCCTCTTATGATTTCTCATGTAATATAAAAGATGGGGTAAATTGGTTGTTAAGGGAGCAATATACAGATGGAAGTTGGATGTCATCCCGTATCTTGCGTTTGCCATCACCTGATGTCAAAGATACGAGGACAATAAAGAAATGGGGTAATACATCCTTTGGATTAAATTGCATTGTTGATGATCACAACCGGGTTTTCACAACAGCAGCAGTATATAATTGTCTCGCCACATATAATCACAAGTACAGTCATGGATGAGGTTGCATTTACGTCATATGGTGACGGTCGATACATGTTGCATTTGGGTTGTAGACGTCATTTTGTCATTAGCGACAAAATGAAGATGACCATAGAACGAATTATGACTGGTCATAATGAGGAATTGAAAGAGATTCTGATAAATAAAATTGAGGATAAAAATGGTCCCGCCAAGTCTCATATATCCATTTCCGATTTTCAATTTAGGAGGGCTTTTATTTCGAGCCGATACATGGATATAATTGCGAGATGTTTCAGGGCTTTGTTTGAGCCAAGGGTTATGTATATTTTGGTTCCTATAATATTATTGGGTTCAATATGTTTTTATTTTATAAGCAGTCCCGTAGTATTCACCAATCATGTTGTGTTAGATGTTACAAGTTTACTATTAATATTGGTGTTCTTTTTTCACGAAATTGGTCATTCATCGGCTTGTCGTCATTTCGGAGGGCAGGTTGGAGATATGGGATTGGGCATCACATCATTTATCCCTGCCTTATATGCAGATGTTTCCGGGGCATGGGCACTTGGATACCGAGAGCGCATGATTGTCAACTTTGGTGGAATATACTTCCAGAATCTGTTTGCATTTATTGTGCTTATTGTGAGTATTGCGATGCAGAGCCAATCATTATATATTGTTGGTAAATTGGTGTTTGTTTCGACGGTTTATCAAATTATTCCATTCCATCGCAGCGACGGATATTGGATATTATCTGATTTGTTACATCAACCCAATTTGCATAAACATGCCCAGTCTCTCTTTCTAAGAAAATTGCATAATGTAAAAATTAAAATTACACCCAAGGAGTGGGTATTGGTATTCTATTATGCTATTGTCACATTTTTGGTTCTATGGACTATGATATTTATTGGATATAGGCTGCAAGAAAATATAATATTATTGCCCAATATGATTTGGCATAATATAACAGCTTTGTATCAATGGAGATTAGACGATTTAATGCTGTCAATGACGGACGTGTGGACAATCATATATCTATTAGTTTTTTCAAAATTCATATTTTCAAATATAAAAATCTACATTTCCACAAAAGGGGCTGTGGGAATGGATATTAAATTAGCCCCCGTTTCAACAAATAATGAATAAGATTTTATCAGAAAAGAATGAAACAGTTGCAAAGGAATCCTTTGAAGAAATCGATGCTCTATTTGACACCTTTGAATTGGAGGAACTTGAGGATCGAGTGGAATTGGCTCGATGCTTACCTGGTTTAAGTAGTGGTGGGAATGGATGGTGGGAATTTTAGTCTCATTAATTGGTTTTGAGGTTGTAAAATGAAACCATGGTTTTACAGCCTCAAAACTTTTACATATGACTTACAGGGACATATGAGAATAGTCCAGACATATTTCAGCCAATCCAATATTGATGAAAGATCAGGTAATTGGCTTAACCAAACATCTAACTTGGCATGTTGGGCATTAAGTTGTCTAATGCTAATACGACATTATGGCAATGTGATTCTGTATACCGATTCGCTGGGAGCGGATTTATTGGTGGATAAATGTGGATTGCCATATGATGCAGTACATACAGTATTTGATGACTGCGATATAAGGAAACGTATCCAGGATGGGTTGTGGGTCTTATCAAAGATATATACGTATAGTCTGCAAGAGGAGCCATTTGTTCATGTTGATGGTGATTTCCTATTATGGAATAAAATAGATATTAATCATGATATCATTTTCCAAAATTTAGAAATTGACGTTGATCTGTATTACAAGACGTATCGAAACCTTAGTGATAGGTATGGAGATTTGGAATTGACGTTTGCAGATTGTCTACGATATCCATATATCAATAAAGCCTCCAATATGGGATTTTTTGGTGGCAAGAATATATCATTCATAAACGAATACGCAAATAGTGTTATTGATTTTTCGCAAAAAATAGAACAATTGTCTTATCGTTGTGGCGATCTGGATTATAACTGTTTTTTGGAACAATATTATTTTCATTATCTATGTAGAATACATGGAATTGAGTACTCCACGTTGACGAAGCCATGTTATTCCGACTTCAAACGTAATGCAGGTATAAGATTTAATATCCCTAATCCTAATATTCCATTTAATCACTTCTTAGGGACGGGGAAAAAGAATGAGATTGCTAACGATTTTGTAAAATCAATCCTAAAAGTTCAATTCCCTGAATATTATGGTCGGATTGAGTCATTGTGTGCACAAGACCATTCTGTTCCATATTTTTTCAATTATAGGAATGAAAAATTCAGGCCATCCTCAATTTGTTCAATGCTTGAAAGTAGACTCAAGGGATATAATATCATTCTTGATGATGAGTTAAAGGCTGATTTTACTCGCTACATTGACATAATCGATTCCTTAGTTTCGGTTGCGGATAAACGTAGAATAGATTTTGACGGACAATATGATATACCCGAGAAAGAGGATTATTATATTCGTTATTCGGCAAATTTCATTGGAATGCATCGTTTTTTGTTGCCGTGGAACACCTTACTTTATGACAATTCCAACTTTAGGGAAGAAGATATTTGTGCCAAAAATGTACGTGTACTTAGAACGGGAAATATAAAGGATGCACCACAATATTGTGTTTTTAGTTATACACCTTTTGACAGCACAGTGAGTTCTCTATGGCTTAATAGGGAAACTGCCTATATGCTGTGTAAATTTTTGACGAGAGAATATCAGCCGGTATCTTTTGTAATAAAGTCTCTTTGCGATGCGATTGGTAAAGAATCGGGAAACGAGAAGAGACAAAAAAGTATAAAATTATTATTAACTGAAATACTTAAAGAGATTAGATGTTATGAAATTATTGAATTTAAGGAAATTATTTAGCATTACATTATTATTTGTAGGTGTCACAATGGTAGCGCAGAAGCGCGGCGTGGTGGTTGACGGCGAGACATGGCGGCCTGTGTCGGGCGTGAGTGTCTACACCGACAGTGTAGGCAAGCGGTTGCGGGGGATGTCGACTGATGCGCTGGGGCGTTTCTCAATTCCCGCCGGGACAAGGCGCGTAAGGTTCTCCCACACGAGCTACAAGCCATTGGAAGTTTCCGGGGATGCCTTGGCCGATACCGTCTATATGACGCCGAAGAATGTGCAGCTGTCGGAGATAGTGGTGAGGGACGAGGAACCACGGTGGATAAGGGAGGCGTTGAGGCGGTTTCTTGCCGCCCGCGAGCGGAATTATCGCACCGTCCCCAAAACGATGTCATACAAGTATGCCACCTACACCTACGGCCAGAATGACTCGGTGGGCGACTATCGCTATACGAGCGAGGGCAACATAATGCTGCAGCCGTTGGGGTCCAAGGAGTTGTCCAAGATTGACGCCCGGGAGAATGTGGTCTATTCAAACGACAGCACGGCGACGGGCGATTTCAAGAATCTGCGCAGGATGCTGCAGGAGGATATCGTCAACGAGATAGACAATAGGTTTATAAAGGAGCATCGGTATTGGCAGAATACCGATTATGCCGACGCCGACTCCAATGTGGTCCAGATAAAGTTCCGCTCAAAGAAATTCAAGCTTGATGAGGGTTATCTCGTGATTGACACCCTGCGGAACGTGATTTTGGAAGGGTTCCGGCGGTCGGGACGCGACTATAACCTGAAACGCCTCACCCCTGCCTCAGTCCGCAACACTCTCGCTCTTTTTGGCGTACGATACCCTGTGTTTGATATTGAAAAGAGATACCTGTATGTCGGGGAAGATGGCGTTTTCTATCCGAAAGAATCATCATGTGTCGTTAAGCAAATATGGGCTTATAGGGACAAGCGTTCTACTTATGATACACAGGCATCCGTAAGCTATGGTGACATCCTCTATCCCGAGACGGGCGAGTGGGCAAACCTATATAGCATGCACTATCTTAAAATGATTGGCACCCAAGCAGACAGAGACCATGACGATTGTGTAAACGACCTGCCGTTCACGTTCATAAACCCCTATGCCGATGCAGGAGAATAGGTGAGCTGTAGGGCGTTTTTCATAAAAAACGCAAATAATGAGGGGAATTTTTGGTGGGGTGGAATAATCGGCTTATATTTGCACTGAAAGCAAACCAAACAGATGGTGTGGTAGTTCAGCTGGTTAGAATACCTGCCTGTCACGCAGGGGGTCGCGGGTTCGAGTCCCGTCCATACCGCAAAGCGCCCTATTCGATGGGGCGCTTTTGTTTTTTTATGCCTGTGGCGGAGTGCGCCTTGCGCCCGCATGTAGGGTCGCGACATGTCGCGACTGCGTGGGTGGGTTGCCGCTCGGCTGTGCCACGATGCATGGACATGCCGGAGGCATGTCCATGCAGAGGAGAGCCATTTCCCGGGGGGTAATACAACCCTCCACGGGCGTTGGCCGTTATTAGACTATACGATCACATGATATGAAAGAGTTTGATATTTCCGTAAAGGTAAAGGCGATGGGCCTTGACGAGCTGTCGGAGGCCGACCGCCGTCTTGTCGATGACGCCTTGGCGGCCACCGAGCACGCCTATGCCCCTTACAGCCGTTTCTGTGTCGGCGCTGCGATACGCCTCTCCAATGGCGAGACCATAACCGGCTCCAACCAGGAGAATGCCGCCTACCCCTCGGGCACATGCGCCGAGCGCACAGCCGCGTTCTATGCCCACTCGCGCTACCCCGACGAGCGGTTTGAGGCGATAGCCATCGCAGCGCGTGGCACCGACGGGCTGATTGTCCCGTCGCCGGTAGCCCCCTGTGGCGCGTGCCGCCAGTCGCTGCTTGAGTTCGAGACCCTTGCCGGTCACGGCGTGCGCGTGCTGCTTGTCGGAGCCGACGAGGTGTACGAGTTCCCCTCGGTCAGGTCGCTTCTTCCGCTGTCATTCTCTGAATTTTAGACTGTTATATATGTCCAGACCCCATATTGTCATAGAGCGCAACATACCCTTTATCGCCGGGATACTTGACCCGTATGCCGACATCGACTATCTTGCCGCACCCGACATCACTCCCGAGGCGATGCGCGACGCCGACGCGCTGGTGACGCGCACCCGCACGCGCTGTGATGCCTCCCTGCTCGACGGCTCCCGATGCCGCCTCATCGCCACCGCCACCATCGGCACCGACCATATCGACCTCCCCTATTGCCGTGAGCGCGGCATCACTGTCGCCAATGCCCCCGGTTGCAACGCCCCCGCCGTGGCGCAATATGTCTACGCCGCTATCTTCACGTGGCTTCGCGAGCGAGGAGACACGCGCCGTCCCGCTGACCTTACGCTCGGCATCGTCGGCGTGGGCAACGTCGGGCGCATCGTCGAGCGTTGGGGGCGCGAGCTCGGCTTCCGCGTGCTCCTCTGCGACCCGCCGCGTGCCGCCGCCGAGGGAGCGGACGCGTTTGTCGACATCGACACCATCGCCGCCGAGAGCGACATCATCACCTTCCATACGCCCCTCACGCGCACGGGCGACTGCCCCACGGCAGGACTGTGTGACAGCCGGTTGCTTGCCGTCATGCGCCGCCGCCCGCTGCTCATCAACAGCTCCCGGGGCCCCGTGGTCGACAACGCCGCCCTCGTCGGTGCGCTCGACAGCGGCGCTGTAGCCGATGCCGTCATCGACTGCTGGGAGGGAGAGCCGCAGATAAGCCCCGCCCTGCTCTCCCGTGCATTTATCGCCACACCCCATATCGCCGGCTACTCCCGCGAGGGCAAGATACGCGCCACTTCTATGTCGCTACACTCCGTCTGCCGCCACTTCGGCCTCCCCGCCCTCGACGTCGCCGAGACTGTCCCGCCCCTCTCCGAGTCGCGCCCCTGTTCCCCCGCCGCCATCCTCCGCAGCTACGACCCCCTCGCCGACACCGCACGTCTCCGCGCCAAACCCGCCGCCTTTGAAGCGCTCCGCAACAGCTACACCCTCCGCCCTGAAGTCACCCCGTGACTCTCCCCGCGAGAAAATAAATATAGGTCTTGAAAAGTTGCCGTGTCTCCGATGAGGTTTCATTATCTTATGTCCCTATGTCCTTATGTCTAAAAATCAAGGTGGTTAGTAGTGGAATGAGGAGCCGCCGAGAAACTCGCGGAGGAGGCTCGTGGGGGGGATGTTGCGGTCGCCGATGGGGGCGAAGTAGCCCAGGAAGGCACGCAGGCGGTAGGCCTCGGCATACTCCGGGATATCGCGTGGGACGCCCTTGAGTATCTCCTCGCCAAGCTCTTTCATCACCCCAAGCTCAAAGATGAGCGACGAGTTGAACATCGAGTCCGCCCGTTCCTGGAACGGGAATATCCACTTCTCCTCGCCGCGTCTCACGCTCGGCCACCGCTTGATGGTCTCGGCGGCTGAGGTCCCGCGATACTTGTAGTCGCGTATGATGCGGCGCAGCAGGCGGTTGTCGGTTGTCGGCACCCAGTTGTGGTCGTCGATGGAGAGGGTCGTCAAGGCCGACACGTAGATGGTGTATTTCATCTCGGGGGCCACGGCGGCGGTGAGTTCGGGGTTGAGTCCGTGGATACCCTCGATGAGGAGTATCGAGTTGTCGCCCAGTGACAGCCGCTTGCCCTTGTCGACCCGTGCTCCCCGCTCGAATGAATAGGTGGGGAGCGATACCTCTCCCCCGCCGATGAGCGTGTTGAGATGCTCGTTGAACAGCTTCAGGTCCAGTGCATATAGCGACTCGTAGTCATACTCCCCGTCCTCGTCGCGGGGCGTGTGCTCGCGGTCGATAAAATAGTCGTCGAGCGATATCATGCGGGGCTGCAGCAGGTTGGTCATCAGCTGTATGGCGAGACGCTTGGTAAACGTGGTCTTGCCCGACGAGGAGGGGCCGGCGATGAGCACCACCCTCGCGCCCCCCTCGTGGTAGCGGCGCGTTATCTCGTCGGAGATGCGTGCTATCTTCTTGTCGTGGAGAGCCTCGGCCACGTTTATGAGCATCGCCGTGCGGCGGCTCTCCACCATCTCGTTGAGTTCCCCGACGTTTGACACCCCTATCACGCGGTTGAACGCCAGATAGTCGGTAAACGCCTTGTAGAGGTTTTCCTGCTCGCGTGGAGTCACGGGCTTCAGGGCGTCCTCCGGGTCGGAGCCGAGCAGCAGGAATCCCTCCTTGTAGGGCACGAGGTCAAAGACCCCGAGCATTCCGGTCGACGGCGCGAGATTGCCGTAGTAGCTGTCGCACACCCCGTCGAGACGGTAGTAGACCGTGTAAAGCTCATGGATAGTCCTCAGCAGCCTCACCTTGTCGTCGAGGCCCTGCCGCTCGAATATCCTTATCACGTCGGACGTCAGACGCTCCTTGCGTTCAAACGGGATGTCACGCTCCACGAGCCCGCGCATGTGGGCCTTGATGGCCTCGATGGTCTCCACGGTCACCTCCTTGCCGTCGTGCAGGCGGCAGTAGTAGCCCCCCGCGATGCTGTGCTCGATGCGCAGCCGCGTGCCGGGATACAGGTCGGTGACGGCCTTGTAGAGCATCATGCAGAGCGAGCGCACATAGACCCGCCGCCCCGACGACGACTGACGCGACAGGTACTCGACTTTCTTGGGCGCGAAGACAGGATAGGCAAGGTCCTCGGTCTTGTTGTTGACGCGGGCGCATATAGGCTCGAGGGGGATGCGCCCCTTCAGCCTCTTGAAAATCTCGATAAGGGTCTCTCCTCCCTCGATATCGACATATTCGCCGATATTGGTGCAGAATATTTTAAGTCGGTTACTCATAACGTGACGTGGTTAAAAGGGTTGTGATGTCAGAATCGGGATGTAAATATACACTTTTATTTCAATGAATAAAGGCCGAAACGTGGAATATTAACAAATTCCATGTCAAAAAGGTTAGGGGGGGATTATGGAATATCAATTAATTTGGTAAATTTGCACGCGGAACCGTTTCCAACATACCACCCGATTCCTATGAACTACAGTTTCTTAGATTTTTTGACGCTAATCGGAGGCGTGGGTCTCTTTCTCTATGGGATGAAAATCATGAGCGAGGGCTTGCAGAAAGCCGCCGGCGACCGCCTGCGCACGATACTGTCGGCAATGACCCGCAACCGGTTTACCGGCACGCTGACGGGATTTCTCATAACAGCCCTTATACAAAGCTCCTCGGCCTCGACGGTGATGGTGGTTAGCTTTGTAAACGCCGGGCTTATGACGCTCGCCCAGTCGATGGCTGTGATAATGGGCGCCAATGTCGGCACCACGTTCACGGCGTGGGTCATCACCCTGTTCGGCTTCAAGGTCAATATCGCGGCATTCGCCATACCGGTCATAGGCGTCGGCGTTCCCTTGCTCTTTTCCAAGAGCAGCCGCTATAAGTCTATCGGCGAGACGCTTATAGGATTTGCGTTTCTCTTTCTCGGGCTTGAGTATATCAACGGCGCGGTGCCCGACCTGAAGAGCAATCCCGAGGTGTTTGCCTTCCTTCAGGAGTATGCGTCGATGGGATTCTGGTCGATAATCATCTTCCTCGTTGTCGGTCTCGTGCTGACGCTGATGATACAGGCGTCAGCGGCCACGTTTGCCATCGTGCTGATCATGTGCAGCAAGGGATGGATTACTTTTGATATCGGGTGTGCCATCATCCTGGGCAGCAACATAGGGACGACCATCACGCCACTGTTGGCGTCGCTTGGAGGCAACGTGGCGGCCAAGCGCACGGCCATGGGGCACCTGCTGTTCAACGTGCTTGGCACAATATGGTGCCTCTGCGTGTTCTTCCCGTTTGTCAGGCTCGACTCATGGATCACCGAGCTGTGCGGACAGGGCGACCCCAACGCCCTGTTCGGCTACCTCGACACCATTCAGGCGACACAGCCCGACACCTACAGCGCTTACCTCGAGGGGACACTCCCGGCCATGGACCACGTGAACCTTACCGTCGCCCGGATGCAGTTGAGCGTCTCTTTCGGCCTGTCGATGTTCCACACCATCTTCAACCTCATCAACCTCTCGATAATGATATGGCTCACGGGGCTGTACGTGAAAATCGTGGAGTGGCTCGTCCCCACGCGCCACAAGGAGGACGAGGAGTTCCAGCTGCGCTACATATCGGGCGCGCTGCTTAGTACCTCCGAGCTTAACATAGCACAGGCCGAGAAGGAGATAAAGGTCTATGCCGAGCGCGTCGCCAGGATGATAGAGATGGCTCAGACGCTCGTCCACTCCAAGGAGCAGAGCGAGGATTTCAGCCAGCTATACTCACGGTTGCAGAAGTATGAGGATATATCAGACCGCATGGAGCTTGAGATAGCCAGCTATCTCAACCGCATAGCCGAGGGACGCCTCTCCAACGAGGGAAAGCGGCGCATCGCCACCATGCTCGCCATCGTCTCCGAGATAGAGAGCATCGCCGACTGCTGCCTCGGAGTTGGCAAGATACTCGTCCGTAAGACCGAGAGCGGCGCCCACTTCACCGACATGCAGTACACCGACATCGACAAGATGTTTGCCCACGTCAAGGATGCCATGGCCAATATGCTCCTGCTGCTGGGCGAGGTCGAGACCGCCCGCGAGCCCGACATCATACGCTCCTACAATCTTGAGCGCGAGATCAACAACTGCCGCAACCAGTTGCGCACCGCCAACATCGAGAATATCAACTCCAAGCTCTACGAGTACCAGAGCGGCATCTACTACATGGATATAGTATCCGACCTTGAGAAGACGGGCGACTACATCATCAATGTAGTCGACTCCGTCAAGTCCCAGTTGCGCAGTCCGCTCCCCGTGTAGCCCCTAATGGCTTTTATCGCCGGGATAGCTTTTATGGCCGGGATGGCTGTGAAGGCTGTTGCGGTACGCGCTTTCTCGTGTTACAATACGATTAAATTTGCCATCCCGTGAACTTTCCTGTTGCAAAAGTGTTACTATCCTTTGGAAAAATAACCCCTTCCTGTATCTTTGTGTGAACGCAAAACAATATTTACAACATGAATGACGGCGGAAAATTAAAGATTTTAGTCGTCGATGATGAAGAAATAATATGCGAGTTGTTGCAGTACAACTTAGAGCTTCAAGGGTTTCAGGTCGACACTTGTTTCGACGCCCGCGAGGCTTTGCACCGCGACTTGACCACCTACGCCCTCTTTATCCTCGACGTGATGATGGGCGAAATCTCGGGATTTAAGCTCGCGCACGTGCTTAAACAAAACCCTGACACCTCTGCTATCCCGATTATATTCTGCACCGCCCGCGACACCGAGGACGACATCGTTGACGGCTTCAATATCGGTGCCGACGACTACATCCTCAAGCCCTTCTCCATCCGTGAGCTGGTGGCGCGTGTATGCTCGGTGTTGCGACGCCACACCCATGGCGTCCCCATTGCGACAGCATCGCCCGGTCATGCCGTGGCCGAGGGGGAGAAAAGCGTCCCCGCGCAGCCCGTGAAGGGCTTACACCACAATGCTCCGGCCCAGATTATAAGCCTTGATGGCCGGCGGCTTCACCTGACGCGCACCGAGTATGACATCCTGGCGTTTTTTCTCAAAAACCGCAATCGCCTGTTCTCACGGCAGGAGATATTCCATCATGTGTGGCCCGAGCAGGTTGTGGTCTCCGAGCGCACCATAGATGTCAACATCTCCCGCATACGGAAGAAGCTTGGAACCTATGCTCCACAGCTCGTCAACCGCTCGGGGTTCGGATACGGGTTCATGGACCAGTAAATCATATTAGCCCTATCTGACTTATTTGACCTATTAGCCTTATGCTCCCTACATGCCACATATCCTCGCGGCTTGAGGCCGGATGCGACGAGGCAGGGCGCGGATGCCTCGCCGGCGACGTGTATGCCGCAGCCGTCATCCTCCCCGATGGATACCGTCATCCGATGCTCAACGACTCCAAGCAGCTCACCGAGCGACGCCGCGAGGAACTGCGCCCTGTCATAGAGCGCGATGCGGTGGCATGGGCCATAGGGGTGGTAACCGCCCGCGAGATAGACGAGATAAACATCCTGCGCGCCAGCATCCTTGCCATGCACCGGGCCCTCGACGGCCTCGCCGTGCGACCCGGCGCGGTTATAGTCGACGGCAACCGCTTCACCCCCTACCGTGACCTGCCGTGGGAGACATTTGTCAAGGGTGACGGCCGATTTGCCAACATCGCCGCCGCAAGCATACTCGCCAAGACCCACCGAGACGAGGCGATGCGCCGTCTCCACCACGAGTACCCGCAGTATGGATGGGATGTCAACAAGGGCTACCCCACCAAGGCCCATCGCGCCGCCATCGCCCAATATGGCCCTACCCCCTACCACCGCATGACTTTCAGGCTCACATAGGGTGCCGATATACCCCCCCCTGACAATCACTATCGACCCTATTAGACCTATTGGTCCTATTAGACTTATTGGCTCTATTAGCCCTGTGCCGCCTGCATAATTATGCGCCCTCACGGCCAATTTTTGAAAAAGATAGGTATTACGACGATTTTTTTCTGATATTTTGATGTTTTTCAAATAATTATAATATCTTTGCGAAAATCATATCTCTTGCAATGTGATGACTTGCCCCTATTACTGCCACATATATTAATCACCATAATTCAAATCATTATGAAGAAGTCTTTTACCTATCCACTGCTTGCGGCTATGCTGTTAGGCTCGGCATCGATGTCGGCTGAGAGCGTCAAGCTGCTGACTTTCACAGTCCCCGCCGAGGCGGAAGGGCTTGCAAAGTCGTTCAAGATCTCCGCAAATGACGGTCAGTCGATACAGGTCGACTGGGGTGACGGCGAGCTTTCCGCACCTGTTGCGCTCGCCAACTATGACGATCCGGGATGGGTGTTCACCGAGGTCTCGGGTGCCATCAAGGGCACCACGGTGACCGTATGGGGTGCCGACCCTGCCACAATCAACTATATAGAGCTGTCGTGGGATAAGGCTAACAGCGTTGATACCAAGATAAAGAGCGTCAACCTCTCCCGCCTTACAGGCGTAAAGGAAATCACCATAGACACCAACCAGCTGACAAAGCTTGACGTCTCCAAGAACGTGGCGGCGACCTCCGTGAAAGCCGACAACAACCAGCTCGAGTCAATCACACTTCCCGAGACCGGTGCCGAGAGCGTCCTCACCACCCTATCGGTGCAGAACACAGTCAATGCCGACGGCACGCTCAACGGCAACAACCAGCTGCTTGGCGCCGACTTTGCATCGGCCCCCAACCTTACCTCGCTCAATCTCTCGTACAACACGGAGCTTGGATGGTTTGACACCTTCAGCATCGCCGAAAACACCAAGCTTAAAACCCTCAACATCACAGGTTGTGAGCTTGACGAGAGTTACTTTGATTTCTCAAAGCATCCGGCACTCAAGACACTCAACGCCAACTTCAATAAGTTCAAGGAGATTGACCTCACAGGTATTGCAAAGAAAGCTTATGTCTATCTCAACGACAACGAGCTGATATCGGTAAAGGGTACAGCCACTATAGGACGTCTGCAGATAAAGAACAATTATTTCACATTCACCAATCTCCCCGAGGTTTCCTTGACAGGTCTCAACTTTGCTTATGCTCCCCAGCATGACATCGCTGTTGCCCTCGGCAAGGGCGGCGTGGTTGACCTCGCTTCGCAGGTTATGGCTGGTGATAAGGCAACTGTCTACAAGTGGGTCGAGGGCGAGCAGGTGCTTGCCGACGGGACAGCCTACACAGCAGACAACGGCGTGTTCACGTTCAAGCAGCCCCTCAACAAGGCTGTCTGCGAGATGACCAACGAGAAATTCCCCTCCCTGACACTCAAGTCATCGGTCGTTACGTCCCCCGAATTCCTCGACGCCATCGCCACATTCACTGTCAACTATGACCCCGCCAACGAGCTTCCCGTCCACATCGAGGCATTCTCGCTGCTCGACGAGGGCACCGCGCTGCAGGTAGGTGCCGGTGACGGCTCTGTATCGGCTCCCGTCATCGCCCCCAAGGACGGATGGGACGGCGCGATTTTTGACGTTGTTCCTGCAGGAACAGTCATCTCCCTGTATGGAGATGACTCGCTTGGAAAGCTACTCGTATCATGCAACAGCGACCGCTATCCCGTCGAGAGCGCCGACATCTCCAAGCTCACCAAGCTCGAGAGTCTGTCGATGTCCAACAACAATATCACCACCATCGACCTTAGCGCCAACAAGGCCCTGACGTCACTCTCTCTGTCAGCCAACAAGCTCGGTGCGCTCACGCTTGACCTCCCTGCCCTTACGAGCCTCTCTCTCAACAACTACGCATCTTCAGGCGAAAACCGTCTTGAAGGCTCTGATTTCTCAAAGTGCCAGGCTCTGACAAGCATCAACCTCAATTACACAGGCCTTACTACATTTGACCTCAGCAAGCTCCCGTCGTTGAGCTCTGCTTACCTCATGGGCAACGAGATAGCCTCTATCGCGCTTCCTGCCAGCGAGAACCTTACATACATCTCGCTCAACGCCAACAAGCTCACGGCACTCGACGCGTCGGCAAGCGCACCCAAGATCACTATCTATGCCAACGACAACAATATCGATGACGTGAAAGTCCCCGCCGAATATGCCGGCTCGCTCAGCGTCAAGAACAACAAGTTGACATTTGCCACCATGCCCAAAACCACTGGCGAGCTGACTTACGCACCCCAGCAGGATATGGAGATTGCTGCCAATGACGGCAAGGTAAACCTCTCCGACCAATATATGATTGACGGCAACGCCACCGTCTACTCATGGACCGCAGGCAACGCAATACTCACCGAGGGCACCGACTACACGATGGAGAATGGCGTGTTCACGTTCCTTGAAAGCTTTACCGACGCAGCCTGCTCGATGACCAACGAAAGTTATCCCGACCTCACACTCGCTACCGTACCCGTCTCTATCGTGAAGACCGGCATCGAGGGCGTGGAGAACGCCGCAGTGACCGTCTCGGCTGCCAACGGCGCCATCATCATCAACGGTGACTTCACCGTTGCCACTATCGCCGACATGGCAGGCCGCACAATCGCCGCCAAGGCCGTGAACCCCGTGGCCGCAGGCATCTACGTCGTCAACGTTGACGGCAACGCCGTGAAAGTGGCTGTTAAGTAAACGCCGACAGACTTTATAATTAAAAAGCGGGATAGCACTCAATTGCTATCCCGCTTTTTAATTATAAAGTCGTTAAAGACCTTAAAGACTTTATTCCTCCTTACTGTTGCAATTGCCGCCGACAATCGCTATCTTTGTGGGTTATAAAGCATTTATTAACCATTTAGCCGACTGTCGTTATGAAATTTGCCGACAAATGCAACGAGATATTCAACCAATCGACACTCCACTACCACGAGCACGACGACGTGGACGCCATTCCCGTCAACCCCTACCCCGAGGGGACGGTCGACCATACGCTCTTTGCCAAAAACTGGATTGACGCCGTGCAGTGGCACCTTGAGGATATAATACGTGACCCGCAGATTGACCCCGTGGCGGCATTGGCATTGAAACGCCGCATCGACCGCTCCAACCAGGACCGCACCGACATGGTGGAGCAGCTCGACACCTACTTCCGCGAGCTTTACAAGGATGTCATCCCCTCTGCCGACGCCACAATCAACACCGAAAGCCCCGCATGGGCGCTCGACCGCCTGTCGATACTCGCCCTCAAAATCTACCACATGGAGCAGGAGGTTGCCCGGCGCGACGCCTCGGCGGCACACATCGCCAAATGCCGCGCCAAGCTCGACGTGCTCCTTGAACAGCGCGTCGACCTCACATCGGCAATCGACCGGCTGCTCGACGACATAGCCGCCGGACGCAAGTATATGAAGGTCTACCGCCAGATGAAGATGTACAACGACCCCGAGACCAACCCCGTGCTATACGGGCAGAAATAACCCCCGAAACTCCCGCCGCCGATGTCACACGCCACGTCACCCGCCCGTCCGCGCACAGTCCTTATAGCCCGCTTTTCGGCCATAGGCGATGTCGCCATGTCGGTGCCGGTGGTCTACAGCGTGTGCCGCAGCAATCCCGACACGCGGTTTGTCTACATCACGCGCCCGACGATGACCGGCCTCATGCTCAACGCCCCCGACAACCTCACCGTCGTGGGGGTCGACGTCAAGCAGGAGTATGCCGGCGTCAAGGGGCTCCGCCGCCTCTTCCACAGGCTCAGGCGGGAGTATGGGTTTGATGTCTTTGCCGACCTCCACGACGTGTTGCGCACCAAGGTGCTCGGCGCGTTGTGCCGCCTACACGGCATCCCCGTCAGGGTGATAGACAAAGGCCGCGCACGCAAGCGCGCCCTGACGCGCCGCCGCAACAAGGTCATGCTGCCGCTACTCTCCTCACGCGCACGCTACCGCGAGGTCTTCTACCGCATCGGGCTTGCCGTAGAGGAGCGTTTCGACTCCCTGTTCGGCCCCGACGGTGCCCCGGCCGAGGCCTATGCCGCCATATCCGGCCCAAAAAGGGCAGGGGAGCGGTGGATTGCCGTCGCCCCGTTTGCCAAGCACGAGGGGAAGATTTATCCCCCGGAACTGATGGAGAAGGCGGTCGCCGAGATGGCCGCATGGCCCGATACGCGTATATTCCTCCTTGGCGGCGACGGACGCGAGCGCGAGACTCTCGACGGGTGGGCGTCGCGCATCCACGGTGTGACCTCCCTTGCCGGAAAAAAATACGGTTTCCCCGCCGAGCTTGCACTGATGAGCCATGCCGATGTGATGGTGTCGATGGACTCGGCCAACATGCATCTGGCATCCATCGTCGGCACGCCCGTGGTGAGCGTCTGGGGCGCCACTCATCCATACTGCGGTTTCAAGGGGTGGAAACAGCAGGAGGGGGACATAGTGCAGCTCTCGATGACATGCCGCCCCTGCTCCGTATTCGGCGACAAGCCATGCCTGTACGGCGACTACCACTGCCTGCGCGGCATCCCCCCGGGCCTCATCGTGCGCAAGGTGCGCGGAGTGCTCTCCCGACAACGGCTTTGACGACCTTAAAGCCCTTAACGACCTTAATAATTAGCAAAATTGGACGACAACTTCGACATACGGGCCTCACGAAACGAGAATGAGCGCGACCGGGAGATAGAAAAGGCTCTCCGGCCGTCGGAATTTGACTCTTTCAGCGGCCAGGAAAAGATAATAGAGAATCTGCGCGTCTTTGTCGCTGCCGCACGTATGCGCGGCGAGGCGCTCGACCATCTGCTGCTCCACGGCCCTCCGGGACTGGGCAAGACCACTCTCTCCAACATCATTGCCAATGAGCTGGGGGTGGGCTTCAAGGTGACGTCGGGTCCCGTGCTCGACAAGCCCGGAGACCTCGCCGGCATCCTCACATCCCTTGAGGAGAACGACGTGCTCTTTATCGACGAGATACACCGCCTCAGCCCCATCGTGGAGGAGTATCTATACTCGGCGATGGAGGACTACCGCATAGACATAATGATCGACAAGGGACCCGGCGCACGCTCGGTGCAGCTCACCCTGTCCCCGTTCACGCTCATCGGCGCGACAACCCGCAGCGGCCTGCTGACATCCCCGCTAAGGGCGCGTTTCGGCATCAACTGCCACCTGGAGTACTACGACCACGAGATACTGGAGCGCATTGTCCTGCGCTCGTCGGGTCTGCTCGGCATACGGTGCACCGCCGAGGCGGCCCACGAGATAGCCATGCGCAGCCGTGGCACGCCACGTATAGCCAACGCCCTGCTGCGGCGTGTGCGCGACTTCGCCCAGGTCAAGGGCTCCGGCATCATAGAGCCGGAGATTGCGCGGTATGCCCTTGAGGCGCTCAACATCGACCGATACGGGCTCGACGAGATAGACAACAGGATATTGACCACGATAATCACCAAGTTCAAGGGCGGCCCCGTCGGCCTCTCCACAATCGCCACCGCGCTTGGCGAGGATCCCGGCACGATAGAGGAGGTCTACGAGCCATTCCTCATCAAGGAGGGCTTCATCAAGCGCACCCCGCGAGGCCGCGAGGCCACCGAGCTGGCCTACACCCATCTCGGCCGCCTTTCCGGCGGTGTCTGCGGCGGCTTGTTCATGTGATTGGATAGACTCTTAATGAATTATGGCCGGAATAAAAAGTTTGGTCAAGGACACAGCGATATATGGCGTGAGCAGCATTGTGGGACGCTTCCTCAACTGGCTTCTCGTGCCGCTCTACACTGCCGTATTCCTCCCGGGGGAGTACGGTATCGTGACCTATCTCTACGCCATTGTGGCGATAGGTCTCATCGTGCTCACATACGGCATGGAGACAGCCTTTTTCCGATTTGCCAACCATGAGGACGTCAACGACCCGATGCGCGTCTACAGCACCTCCCTGATAGCCGTAGGCACCACCTCGACGCTCTTTTTCGCGCTCCTGTGGATATTTCTCACCCCGATAGCCGGGGCATTGAGATGTGCCGACCACCCATCCTACGTGTGGATGCTGGGGCTGACGCTCTCTATTGACGCGTTCTCCTGCCTGCCGTTCTCCTATCTCCGCTACCGCGAGCGGGCCATGAAGTTTGCCACCCTCAAGCTCGTCAACATCGGGCTCAACATCTCCCTCAACCTCTTCTTCCTGCTCCTCTGCCCGTGGCTCTGGGAGCACGATCCGGGGCTGATAGCGTGGTTCTACGACCCGACATGGGGAGTAGGGTACATCTTCCTCGCCAACCTCATCTCATCGGCGGTCGTGCTCCTGCTCCTGTTGCCCGCGATACGCGGGGTGGGGTGGAGGTGGGACCCCGCGCTGATGCGGCGCATGCTGACCTATGCCTATCCGTTGCTGATATTCGGCCTTGCGGGTATCATGAACCAGAATCTCGACAAGATATTCCTCCCTTACCTGTTCCCCACCAAGGATATTGCGATGCAGCAGCTCGGCATATACGGCGCGTGCGGCAAGATTGCCGTGGTGATGATGATGTTCACCCAGGCGTTCCGCTTTGCCTACGAGCCGTTCATATTCGCCCAAAACCGCACCCGTGGCGAGGCAAAGGTGCAGGCCTACCGCGACGCCATGAAGTACTTCATCATCTTCGCCTTCTTCATCTTCCTCGCCGTGATGTACTATATGCCTGTCGTAAAACACTTTATCAACGCCAGGTATTTCTCCGGCCTGAAGGTCGTGCCCGTCATCATGATGGCCGACATATGCTTTGGCGTGTTCTTCAACCTATCCGTGTGGTACAAGCTGACCGACCGCACCATATGGGGCACATGGTTCTCCCTTGTGGGCCTGGCGATAGTGGTCGTCATCAACTTTGTCGGCGTCCCCATCTACGGCTATGTGGCGTGCGCGTGGGCGGCATTGGCGTGCTACGGCACCATGATGGTGATGTCCTACCTCGTCGGCAAGGCAAAGCACCCTATAGGCTATGACGTACGCAACGCCGCCTTCTACTTTATCCTCGCAATGGCTATGTACGGCGTCGGCATGCTCATAGACACCGGCCGTGACCTCATCGACCTGCCGCTGCGCACAATCCTCCTCGCGCTCTACATCCTCATAGTCCTCAAGAAGGAGCGGTTGCCCCTTCCCCGCAGACGGCATTAAAGACTTTACCAACCTTAAAGACCTTACAAAAAAAACAGCAGCATATGCCCCAACAGATTCTCTCGTCACTAAAGACCTACCTCAAAGGTTACTTCAACCTCTCTGAGTTTCTCCTGCCGCAGGCCGAGGCCGAGGCGTCGATACGCGAAGGGGTGTCGTTTCGAGGCATGAACTCGATGATTCTCATCGCCGCGATATTCATCGCCTCGCTCGGCCTCAACACCAACTCCACGGCCGTCATCATCGGCGCCATGCTCATCTCCCCCCTCATGGGCCCTATCATCGGCATGGGGCTTGGGGTCGGCATCCATGACTTCGGGCTGATAAAGAGGTCGTTCCACAACCTCACGATGGCGACCGCCATAAGTGTCATCACCTCCACCATATATTTTGCCATATCACCCGTCACGGAGGGGTCGAGCGAACTGCTCGCCCGCACGTCGCCCACCATCTACGACGTGTTCATCGGCCTGTTCGGCGGCATGGCGGGTGTCCTCGCCATCGGTTCGCGCAGCAAGGGCAACGTCATCCCCGGCGTGGCCATCGCCACAGCCCTCATGCCGCCACTCTGCACCGCCGGATACGGCATCGCGACTCTCCAGCTCCACTATTTCCTCGGGGCGTTCTACCTGTTTCTCATCAACTCCATCTACATCGCATTCGCCACCACCATCGGTGTCAAGCTGATGGGCTATCACGACGTGGCCGACACCAATCCCCGGCGCGCCCTCAAGGTGAAACGCATTGTCTACGCGCTCGTCATCGTCACCATGATACCCTCCATTTACCTCACCTACACGATGGTGCGCGAAAACTCTTTCCGGCGCAACGTCAGCCGATTTGTCAACACGGAGTTCCATTTCCCCGGCACGCAGGTGCTCGACTACAAGGCCAACATCACCAACGGGCAGAAACTCATATCTGTCGCCCTTATAGGCAAGGCGTTGCCCGTCGACTCGGTGCAGCTCGCCCTGACGGCCCAGTTGCCGCGCTATGACCTTGGGGGCGCGTCACTGTCGATTATACAGGGCGACGAGCGCGCCAATTTCGACCCAACGGCGGCATCATCGACAATGCTCCGGGACATCTATCAGGTGACACAGGCCACAATCGACCGGCAGACGGCCACCATCGACTCCCTCCGCACGGTCAACGCCGAGCGGGAGCGCACCGACTCGCTCGCCGCCACCATATCCCCGGAGTTGAGGGTGCTTTTCCCGCAGATAAAGGATATCGCCATCACACGGGGCATAGTGAGCGACGTAGCCACCGGCGCGCTCGACACCGTGGGGGTCGCCCTGGTGCAATACAACCGCCCCATGGACCGAGCCACGCGGCAGAAGTTTGTCGACTACCTTGAGGCGCGCCTCAAGATGCCCGGCATAAGCATTGTTGAAAACACGTCGCGGGTTATATTTCCCACATCACAAAAAAAGACTGAGTGATGAAAGATGAACGACCTATGAGAGTGGTGCTTGTCAACTCAAGCGACACTACCGGCGGGGCCGCCGTGGTGACCTACCGCCTGATGAACGCCCTCCGCGCCGAGGGGGTCGACGCGAGGATGCTCGTGTTCTGCAAGAACACCCGGGATGACAACGTGGCGCAGGTGCCCCACGCGATGTCGTTCCTCAACGAGTGTGCCTACGTGTTCTACCGCAACGGTTTCAGCCGCCGCAATCTGTTCAGGCTCTCCGCAGGGCGTTTCGGCACGTCGGTGGCCCGCCATCCGTGGATACGCAAGGCCGACGTGATAGCCCTCAACTGGGTCAACCAGGGGCTGCTCTCGCTCGACGGCATCGAGCGTCTCGGACGTCTCGGAAAGCCGATGGTGTGGACCATGCACGACATGTGGCCCCTGACAGGCGCGTGCCACCATGCCTACGAGTGCACCCGCTACAGGGACACCTGCGGCTCGTGCCCCTACATAAAGGGCGGGGCCGTCAAGGCCGACATGTCGCGGTTCCGCTGGATACGCAAGCACAATCTGTACGACGACGTGGATATGACGTTTGTCCCCGTCAGCTCGTGGCTCGCCGAGCGTTGCCGCGAGAGCTCGCTGCTCGGCAAGCGCGACATAGAGGTGATACCCAACGCGTTCCCTACCGACCTTTTCTCCACCGCGCCGTCACGTCAGCTCGACTGGATGGGCGTTCTCCCGGGCAAGCGGCTCATACTGATGGGCGCCGCCCGGCTCGACGACCCGATAAAGGGGCTTCCCTACGCCGTCGAGGCCCTCAATCTGCTCGCGCAGAGGCGTCCCGACATCGCCGCGACGGCACAGGCGGTATTCTTCGGCAACCTGCGCGACAGCTCGGCCCTCGGCTCTCTCCGTTTCCCTCATCTCCACGTCGGCCCGATTCACGACAAGGACCTCCTGCATGAGCTTTATGCGTCGGCATCGGTGGTGCTCTCGGCATCGCTGTACGAGACCCTGCCCGGTACCCTCATCGAGGGACAGGCTGCCGGCTGTCTCCCCGTCACCTTCGGTCGGGGAGGGCAGTGTGATATCGTCGACCATCTCGACAACGGCTATATCGCCGACTACCGCTCGGCCGCGAGTCTCGCCGACGGCATGGAGTGGGCGCTCGACAATCCCGCCGACCGCGACCGCCTGCACGCCCGGGTCAAGGAGCGGTTCGACGGCGACGTCATAGCCCGGCGGTACATCGCCCTGTTTGAGCGATTGTTGGGGCAGAAACGTTATAAGAAATAGAATAAAATACAATAACACTTATGCAACGAGTATTATTTCACAGCACGATATTCGGCCCGATACACAGCCGTCGCCTCGGCTCCTCCCTCGGCATCAACCTCTCGCCCGACGACGGCAAGATATGCTCCTTTGACTGCCTCTACTGCGAGGCCGGATACAACGCCCAGGGTCCCGGCACGACCGGCTTGCCGACGCGCGCCGACGTGCGACGCCTCCTTGAGGAGAAGTTGCAGGCTCTCCGCGCCGAGGGAAAGCCCCTCGACGTGATAACCTTCTCGGGCAATGGAGAGCCTACGCTCCATCCCGACTTTGCGGGCATCATAGACGACACGATTGAGCTGCGCGACCGCTATTTCCCCGAGGTCAAGGTCAGTGTCCTGTGCAACTCTACCCGCCTCGGCGTCCCCGAGGTGGTAGCAGCCCTCCACAAGGTCGACAACCCCATCCTGAAGCTCGACTCGGCCATAGAGGAGACCATGCGTCTCATCGACCGGCCCAACTCCCCGGCGTTCACCGTGGAGACAGTCAGCCGATGGCTGGAGGAGTTTGGCGGCGACTGCATCATACAGACCATGATGCTGCGGGGCTGCCACGACGGCTATCCCGTCGACAACACCACCCCCGCCGAGGCATCGGCCCTGCTCGACGTCTATCGCCGCGTGCGGCCCCGCGAGGTGATGCTCTATTCCATCGACCGCGCCACCCCCGAGCAGCAGCTCGTCAAGGTGCCACGCGAGCAGCTCGACGCCATCGCCGACCAATGGCGCGCCGCCGGCATACCCGTTCAGGTCAACTGACCCCATGAAGCTATTGCCTATAATGACTTATAAATCATTATAACTCCGCACTATGCACTCTGAACTGATAAAGCCCCCTGCCTTATCCCCCGGCTCCCGCGTGGCGATAGTGTCCCCCGCGTCAATCATCGACCCCGCCTATGTCCACGGTGCGGTCACCACCCTGCGCTCGTGGGGTTATGACCCCGTCGTATCCCCCCATGCCCTCGGAGCGTGCGGCAGCTACAGCGGCACGCTCCCGGAGCGTGTCGCCGACCTTGCGGCCGCTCTCACCGACCCGGCGACAAGAGCCGTCCTGTGCTCGCGTGGCGGATACGGCACCGTCCATCTTCTGGAGGAGATTTCACGCCTCCCGTTGCGCGACGACCCCAAATGGATAATCGGATTCAGTGACATATCCGCCCTCCATGCCCTGATGGCCTCACGTGGCATGGCGAGCATACATGGCTCCATGTGCAAGCACCTCGCGCTACAGCCCGACGGGCTTCCCGCCGCCGCATTACGCGCCATACTCCGTGGAGAATCCCCGGCCTATACCGCCCCACTGCACCCGCTCAACCGCCACGGCACGGCCACAGGGCGTCTTGTAGGCGGCAACATGGCGGTCTTGGGAGGTCTCGTCGGCACCCCCTACGACATCTTCGCCCCCGGCTCGGTGCTTTTTATCGAGGATATCGCCGAGCCTATATACAAGGTCGAGAGGCTGCTCTACCAACTGCGCCTCAAAGGGGTGCTTGGCTCGTTGGCGGCGCTCATCGTAGGACGTTTCACCGACTACCGTCCCGACCGCAACTATCCCGACATGTATGCCATGATAGCCGACATGACCGCCCCATATGGCTACCCCGTGGCCTTTGACTTCCCCTGCGGCCACACCGACGACAATATGCCGCTCATCGAGTCCCTCGACGTGACTTTGACGGTCGATGCCGCCGGCACCCGCCTCGTTTACAAGAATTAATGACCTCCCGTTGGGCGTTGTCGCGGGAAATGGGTATCTTTGCACCAAAATATAAATTGCAATAATTATGTCCATTGACAACATTATCGCCCAAGCGGTCGCCAATGCCGTGAAGGCCCTGTACGGGGTCGAGACCGACCCGTCGGCTATCAGGCCCCAGGAGACAAAAAAAGAGTTTGAGGGCAACCTCACAGTCGTAGTGTTCCCGTGGGTAAAGGCTGCCCGCAAGTCCCCCGAGGACGTGGGTAGGGAGATAGGCGACTGGCTTGTTGACAACGAGCCGGCTGTAAGCCGCTTCAATGTGGTGAAAGGATTCCTCAACATAGTCATCGAGCCTACCTACTTCACCTCGATGCTCGCCCATATCGACGAGACCCCCGACTATGGCCGCGTACCCGTCACCGAGGACAGCCCGCTGGTGATGGTGGAGTACTCGTCGCCCAACACCAACAAGCCCCTCCACCTCGGCCACGTGCGCAACAACCTCCTCGGATACAGCCTCTCGGAGATACTGAAGGCGTGCGGCAACCGGGTCATCAAGACCAACATCGTCAACGACCGTGGCATACACATCTGCAAGTCGATGCTCGCATGGCAGAAGTGGGGCGACGGCCTCACCCCCGAGAAGGCCGGCAAGAAAGGCGACCACCTCATCGGTGACTTCTACGTGCTCTTTGACAAGCACTACAAGGCAGAGGTCAGGGAGCTGATGGAGCAGGGGATGACCCAGGAGGAGGCCGAGAAGGCATCCCCCCTCATGCAGGAGGCCCGCGAGATGCTGCGCCGATGGGAGGCCAAGGATCCCGAGGTGCGCTCGCTGTGGGAGATGATGAACAAGTGGGTCTATGCCGGATTTGACGAGACCTACCGCCGCATGGATGTCGACTTCGACAAGATATATTACGAGAGCGACACATACCTCGAAGGGAAAGAAAAGGTGCTTGAAGGACTCCGGAAGGGCTTCATGTACCGCAAGGAGGATGGCTCGGTCTGGGCCGACCTCACCGCCGACGGCCTCGACCACAAGCTGCTTCTCCGCAGCGACGGGACCTCGGTCTACATGACCCAGGATATAGGCACAGCCAAGCTCCGATATCAGGACTACCCCATCGACAAGATGATTTATGTCGTCGGCAACGAGCAGAACTACCATTTTCAGGTGCTCTCGCTGCTGCTCGACCGTCTCGGGTTCAAGTGGGGCAAGGACCTCGTGCACTTCTCCTACGGCATGGTTGAGTTGCCCGAGGGAAAGATGAAGAGTCGCGAGGGCACCGTTGTCGATGCCGACGACCTTATGGACGAGATGGTGGAGACTGCCCGTGCCGCATCAAGCGAGCGTGTGAAGCTCGACGGCTGCACCCCCCAAGAGTCCGAGGCCATCGCCGAGACTGTCGGGCTTGGCGCGCTCAAATACTTCCTCCTCAAGGTCGACCCGCGCAAGAACATGACTTTCAATCCCAAGGAGTCAATCGACTTCAACGGCAACACCGGCCCCTTCATCCAATACACCTACGCACGCATACGCTCGGTGCTCCGCAAGGCCGCCGAGGGAGGCGAGCTGACTCTCGCCGAGTACCGCACCGTCGTGCCCAACGAGAAGGAGATTGCCCTCATACAGCGTCTCGCCGACTATCCCTCGGTGGTTGCCGAGGCAGGGCGCGGATATAGCCCCGCGCTCATCGCCAACTATGCCTATACCCTCGTCAAGGAGTACAACCAGTTCTACCACGACTACAGCATCCTGCGCGAGGAAGACCGTGCCGTGCGCCGTCTGCGCCTCGTGCTGAGTGACAACGTCGCACGCGTGGTCAAGTCGGCCATGGCCCTCCTCGGCATCTCCGTCCCCGAAAGAATGTAATCAATCTTGTGAACTTATAGGCCCTATAATGACTTATAAGACATAGAATAACTCTCAAAAAACCAATATGAACAACTTCAACATCAACGCCTACGACGCCCCGGCGCTCGACAAGCAAGTGTCGCAGGTGATGAAGCGCGTCTACGTCAAGATGTTTCTCGCGCTTCTCGTGACATCATTTGTCGCGTGGATTATCGGAACATCCCATCAGTTCCTCTACTTCATGGTCACCCATTCGTGGGTCTACTGGGGGCTGATGCTTGCCGAGCTTGGCATGGTAATCGCCATATCAGCCGCCATCAACAAGATGAGCTCATCGATGGCGACCCTCCTGTTTTACCTCTTTGCCATAGTCAACGGTGCGGTATTCTCGATAATACTCTCAGTCTACACCGCCGACTCGATATTCAAGACATTCCTCATCACTGCCGGCGTGTTTGGCGCGATGAGCGTCTACGGCTACTTCACCGACCGCGACCTCACCAAGATGGGCACATTCCTCTATATGGCCCTGTGGGGACTCATTATCGCCATCGTCGTCAACATCTTCTGGGCCAACAGCACCCTCGAATGGATTATATCCATCGCCGGCGTCCTCATCTTCGTGGGACTCACCGCATGGGATACCCAGAAAATCAAGCAGATGGCCGCCCAGATGCCCAATGCCACCGACGGTCGCCTCGCCACCATCGGTGCCCTGAGCCTCTATCTCGACTTCATCAACCTCTTCCTCTACCTCCTCCGCTTCTTCGGCAACTCCCGCGACTGATTCCCAATTACCCACAGATAACGCCAAGGCGGCAGATTCCCCAATCTGCCGCCTTGGTTTTTTATGCAAGCCCGCAAACACCTCAATTCATATCTATCCCCCCCCCCCTCAAAAGCCTTAAAGACCAGACCTTAAAGCCTTTACCCTCCTTCCCCCCGTCCCCCTCACCGCCAAAGAGGCATAAGCGGCAGCTGTCCCCGCCGCCAAAAGCGAAATCGGCAGCAAGAGCACTTTTAAATACTGTAAGCTCAATAGCAAAAGACAGCGAGGGAATCATCACTTCCCTCGCTGTCATATATCAAGGCTTATTTGCCATATTAGACTTATCGGCCTTATCGGCTGCTTTCGTGGCCTCTACGCCTTGAAAACGGCGTAGGAGCTACCGGATGTAGGGCGTCAGCCTTTAGCCGTCTCTGAGGCCTCCGCAGCGGCATCCTGCGCTGCCTTTTCCTCGAATGCCTTGGCGGCAGCTGCGAGCTTGGCCTGCGACTCGGGGTCTTTCTGCCAATGGAAAGGAACGAAATCATTGTCCTTGGGTGCCCATGAGGGCTTGCGGCATGCCTGGATGATGAACGGCAGGATGACGAATATAGCCACGCCGCCAAAGAGGACGGCAAACCATGTCGTGTTCGACCCCATGGCTATCTGGTCGGGCGGGAAGAAGCTAAGCACAAAGGCCAGCAGCGAGCCGAGAAATCCGACACCGCCGATGAGCCACATGAGCCAGTTGCCCCGCTTGCCGATGCGGAACGGACGCTTCGCGCCCTTCATGCTGTAGCGCAGGTAGATGGCTGCGGCAAACATCAGCAGGTAGGCGATGAGGTACAGCACCACGGTGAGCTGCGACAATATCTGGTAGAAGCTCTCGACCGATGGCATCACCACAAACAGAAGCGACAGCAGCGTCACGGCTCCACCCTGGAGGTACAGGATGTTCTTCTGAACGCCCGATTTGTTGGTCTTCTGGAAGAAGGGGGGCAGGAACCCTGCCTGACCCACGGCAAAGATACCCTTTGACGGGCCGGCGACCCAGGTCAGCACGCCTGCGAGCACGCCAAAGGCAAGCGCGATGGCGATGATAGGGGTGAACCAGTTCATGTGGAAAGCGCGGAAGTAGTTGTCAAATCCCACGAGAAGGCTCTGCACGAGGTTGATATCCTTGGCCGGAATGATGACTCCGAGAGCATACGTGCCGAGCACGAATACGAGCACTGTCACCAGTGCGCCCCCAAACACGGCCTTCGGGTAGTTGACTGTCGGGTTCTTGACGTCGCGCACGTGGATACCCGACATCTCCATGCCCGCATAGAACAGGAAGATGGAGGCGGCAAGCACGACGTTGTCAAAGTTGGTGAAGTCGGGCCAGAAGTCGCCGTGGAAGTCCATCTCCGAGTGTCCGCCCATGGCAAGGTAGATTACACCGCAGATGACAAGTATCCCGGCGGGTATCAGCGTACCCACCATACCGCCTATCTTCGAGACCTTACCGACCCATCCGAGTCCTTTGAGGGAGATGAGCGTGGCGAGCCAGTAGATGGCGAGCACGACGACTATAGTGTACAGTTTGTTGGCCGCAAGATGGCTGTCGGCGACATGGTCCATGCCGATGAACGCCAGCGACACGGCGCCGAATGTAAGCACTGTCGGAAACCATATCGTGCTCTCGATCCATTGTAGCCATATGCCGAGGAAGCCGACCTTTTGGCCGAATGCCTCGCCGACCCAGCGGAACATACCGCCCTGCTGGTAGGGGAACATTGCCGCAAGCTCGGCGGCCACGAGCGATACCGGGATAAGGAACACGATAGCGGCAAAAAGGTAATAGAAAGCCGAACTCATGCCGTACTCCGCTTCTGCTGGAAGTCCTCGCAACGAGATCACGGCAACGATATTCATCATCATCAGCGTGAAAACACCGAGTTTGGCCGCTGTTTTTACAGTCGCCTTCTTTCCCGAAGGGGCTGCGGGGGTAGTGTTAGTTGCCATAATTACAAATTGTTAATAGTTGATGTTAGTGTGATATACTTGAATTTTGTCTTATGCGGTGACGGTCACGCGGTCACCGTTCATGATGCCCAGTCCGAGACGGTTCATAAACGACTTGACTGCCGCCTGCGCCTTCACCGAGTTGCCCGCGTCATCAAGCGGCGGCGCAAAGGCCGCGATACCAAGCACGCCCGGCAGTACGCCGAGCACGCCGCCGCCTACACCGCTCTTGGCCGGTATCCCTGAGGTGTAGAGCCAGTCGCCCGAGTGCTGGTAGAAGCCCACGGTGGCTATCAGGGTGGTGATTTTAGGCGCGATTTCAGCTGCAAACGCCCTCTTGCCTGTAACGGGGTTGACCCCTCCGTTGGCTATAGTGGCGCCCATGACAGCGAGCTGCTCAGAGGTGATGCCGAGCGAGCATTGGCGCGTGTACAGGTCAAGGCTCATATCAACGTCATCATAGATGCGGTTGTAGTTCTTCAACAGCCACGATATGGCGCGGTTGTTGAAGTTGGTCTCGCTCTCGCTCTTGTAAAGTTCGTCAATCAGCACCGGCGCCGACCCGCATAGCGCGGTGATGTTGTCGGTGATGGCTTTCCACTTGGCGTCCGACTCCCCCTTGGGGGCAATCATTGAGCACGCCGAGATGGCGCCCGCGTTGACCAGCGGGGTTGAGGGATGGTCGTTCTCAAGCAGGATGGCGAATATCGAGTTGAAGGGTAGTCCCGTGGCGTCTGCGCCGATTTTCTCAAGCACCCCCTCGGGAGTGTGTTGTATCATGGCGAGGATGGCAGTCGGCACCTTGGATACCGACTCTATGCCAAACTTATACGCCGTGTCGCCGATATTGATCTGTGTCCCGTCGGGCAACGCCACGCTCAGACCGAACAGGTTGGGGTCGATATTGGCCAGATAGGGGATATAGTCGGCGTTCTTGCCTCCTGTAAGACCTTTCGCGTCGTCGTATGCCGCTTGTGCGGCATCGCGTATCTGATGTATGCTTATTTTTTTGTCCATAATGAGTCAGGAAAATACAAAGGCCGGGCGGTATCACGGCTCACCGCTGTGCTGTGAGGTTGTTACCGACCGGCCTGTGTGTCCGCTATTCAGTTGTTTCTCTACCGTGCAGTGATTATTTGCCGGTGTGGTTGAATGTCTTCGCCTTCAGTGGCACATTCTTCTCCATGGCGATACGGGTTGTCGTCGGGTATTCGAGGGCGTTAAGCTCACTGATGGCAAACTTGATGTCGTTCACGAGCTGGTCGGCCATGTCGCGGCTGAATCCCTGCTTGCAGAGCACGCGCATCACCACGATGTTCTCGATGTTGGCCGGCAGTGTGTAGGCCGGTACCATCCATCCCTTTTGGGCGAGCTTGTCCTGCAGGTCATAGAGGGTCCACTTGGCTGTCTTCTGCACCTCGGGCTTCATGAGCCATGCGAAGATAGGATTGGGCACGTCGGGCGAGTAGGGCTGGAATTCAGGCATACCGCCTACGACCGAGTGGAGATACTTGGCGACGGCAAGCGAGTTGGCCTGTACGTTCTTGTAGCCCTCGAATCCCAAACGTATAAACTGATAGTACTGGCCGAGGATCTGTGCGGCAGGACGAGAGAAGTTAAGGCCCACCTGGCGTATTTCGGCTCCAAGGTAGTTGACGCTGAATGACATCACGTCAGGCAGATACTGCTTGTCTTTCCATACCACCCAGCCAAGACCCGGATATACGAGGCCGAACTTGTGGCCCGAGGTGCTGATTGAGAGCACCCATTTGAGTCGGAAGTCCCACTTCTTGTCGGGGTCGAGGAACGGCAGGATAAAGCCGCCGGTCGCTGCGTCGACGTGGATAGGAATGTTGTAGCCTGTCTTGGCGTTATACTCGTCAAGGGCTGCATCAAGGGCCTCGACGTCATCGTTAAGGCCTGTCCAGGTGACACCCTGGATAGGAACGATACAGATGGTGTTCTCGTCGCAGAGCTTCAATGCCTCCTGCGGGTCGAGCGTGGTCTTTTCAAGCGTCAGGGGCACGGTACGCATCTCAATCTGCCATAGCTGGGCAAATTTTTCCCACACAATCTGATAGCCGGTCGAGATGACAAAATTTGGCTTGTCATAGGGCTTGCCCTCTTTCTGGCGGCGTTCACGCCAGCGTATCCATGCGGCGATACCGCCGAGCATACAGGCTTCGGACGACCCGATGGCGAGCGCGCCGGTCTTCCACTGTGCCTGCTCGGGTGTGTTCCAAAGGTTGGCCACGATGTTGATACACTTGCCGTTCATCACTGCGATACGGGGATACTCGGTCTCGTCGATGTAATTGATGTTGATGGCCTCGTTCATCAATTTTGTGGCATAGTCATCCATATAGGTTGTCACAAACGTGGCGAGGTTAAGACGCGGCTGGGTCTGCGCGAATGTCTCGTCCTTGACCATCTGATATGCTATCTCAGGTGTGGTAGGGCCGTCAGGGATTTTGTCTACGGGTGCGGGTTGTAACATTGCGTCAGAACCAAAGACGTCAGTTTTGGCATCACCTTGGCGAAAATTCTTGTCAATCATAATCGAAATTTTTAGGGTTGGATTGTTCTATTGTCTGATTCGTTGCAGAATATGCCCATAACAGGTAACTGCCGCGTCATCAAATAGAAAACACACCCTTATCCCTAAAGGTTTTGCCTTTCCCCACTTTTTATTATGATTAACCTATGCCGTTAAATTTAATTTAACGGCGTGAATCTCAATCTCCAGGAGTCCACCTGTGTTGCGGGGCTGTCACAGCATCGCCTTGCAGCGCGACAGTCTTTCCGCGCCCCATTTCGACTCCAGCGTTCTTAGGTTGGCGCCGTCCTTGAACGGAGGGTAGTCACACCGCAGCGTCAGACGCCGGAAATGATGGTGCATGATGCCCGACACTATCGACATCGGCTGCATGTCGCCCACCTGTTCGTGACGCTCAACCGTGCGCATGAACATGTCGAAGTCTGCGGCCTGCTGTGACGGGTCCCATCCCCCGAATATCTCTATAGCGCGGCGGGTCATCACAACCGCCGAGCCGGAGAACCCGATGCGCGTCCCGGTGCCATATTGCCGCCATATGCGCTCGCAATAACGCCCCCAGTTGCCGTAGGTGAGCCGCGTCATAAGCCGCAACGCTCCCTTACGTTGCCCCATGAGGAACATCAGGGGATATTTTATCCGTTTCCATCGCCGCGACACGCGTCGGGTCGCACGGGCGTCGCCCATGCGGTCGTTGGACGCCAGCGACAACACCTCATAACCATCCTTGCCGAGCAGTTGCCGCAGCCGGGTATCCCAATGCGGCGACAGGAAGATGTCATTGTTGAGGAATGCCAGTATTTCCCCTTTTGCGGCCTCTATTCCCGCGTTCTGGCAGTAGGGGTAGGAGTAGTTGCCGTCGTTGGCGATGACGCGTACACGGCCTCCCAGACCCTCGAAAAACTCACGCGAGCCGTCGGTTGACCCGTTGTCGATGACAATCAGTTCCCAGTCCCCGTCGGTCGTCTCCACTATCGACTCGTAGTAGAGCCGGTTCATGTCAAGCTGGTTGTATATTGCGGTGATAATCGTCAGCATGGTTCAATGTGCGTTGGAAGAAGTCCGAGATACTTGGCGATGACGAGGGTGGCGATGAGCCGCTCGCGGCGCGTGTCGCGGAACTGGCGCGTCCACTCGTTGGCCGCCGCGATGATGCGTCGGGCCTCGTCGGGGTTGGCCTCAAGCCGGTCGAGGCGGTCGTGCAGGTCGCTGAAGTCGCGGGCGATGCGCAGGTAGTGCACGTCGGGCTGCAGGCGTCCCTCCATAAACCATGTCTCATACTCCGGCTCGGGCATGACGGCCACCGACTGGCTGCTCATGACCCACTTCAGGTTGCTCGCCACGTCAAAGCCCTCAAGGGCGAGAATCCACTTGTAGCGGAGCTGCTCGGCGATGGTCATGCGAGGTGTGTGCCACGCGGGGTTGCCGTGGCGCGACGAGTCGCCCAGGTCGATGCGCGGGTCTCCGAAATAGCGGTCGAAAAACTCGATGCGCTTCCCCTTTCCGGGGACTTTGCCCCTGAAGACGGCGCGCGACATCTTCTCCCCGTAGGGTATACGGTCCTCCACCCATATGAAATGGCGTATCTTGTCGAGCTTGAGCAGCACGGAGTTGGCATTGTCACCCTCTATCGGGCGGCTCTTTGTGATGGAGGGCTCTGCGGGAACGTGGGTGATGTCGCCCGGCAGCCAGTTTATCGACACGTCAAAGCCAAAGGGACGCATCTGCTCGCGGAGGTCGTGCCAGTAGGTCGACGGTTGTGCCGGGCGGGGGATGTCGCGCACCCGTGTCGCCCCGTTCTCCACAGGCGCGGCAATCTTGCAGTAGTAGTTCACCCGGTCGAGTATATATGGCCAGTCGTCGCGCTGCCGGGCTTTTTCGGCTATGGCTGCGATATCGCGCCGGCGCGGAGGGACCAGTTCCCGGGCAAATGCCGCGATGTAGTAGGGGAGTTTGGCGTTTTTGCCGTTGTGGAGGTCATAGAGGAGGCTCATGTCATCTCAGCTGATATGTCGGTGCCGGATATGGTGTTGTCTCGGCCGACATCTGGTTATGGATTATGCGTCCGTTCCACTCCTGCACGGTCGCCTGCAGCCATTTCACCATCCGCTTGACCTCGGCCCGGTCGTAGTCGTCGAGGGGATGGGCCATCTCCTGGTCGGCGGCGATGTCATACACCGCCGTCACGCGGGTGAGCGACGGGTCCATGCGCACGGCATACCGCATCCCCGTCACCTGGTACTCGCTGATGATGAAGCTTGCCGCATAGTGGGGCGCGTCATTGTCGAGAAGGTCGACGCCGGGTGCCACATACGCCAGGTCATAGCCAACGAGCCCGAGTATACTCGGCGCGATGTCCAACTGGGACATTACCCGGTCATCTATGCGCCTCGGCTTCACCGAGCCGTCGGGCGTGTAGACTATAAACGGGATGTGGTACATGATGTATGGCGTGTCATACCGCGTCCCGCGCAGGTCGCGGCATCCGTGGTCGGATGTGATGATGAATATAGTGTTCATATACCATGGCTGTCGGCGTGCTTCCTCAAAAAAGGCTCGTATCGCCCTGTCGGTGTACTCTATGGCGCGGAGCTGGCCACCCGGCTCCGACAGATAGCCGTCGGCGTTCCAGTCGTCGGGCACGCTGAACGGGGCGTGGGCGTCGATGGTGAACCATCCCGCCATGAAGGGCTGCCGCAGTGATGACATGTCGCGGGCGGCATACGCGCCCATCGCATGGTCCCATATGCCCCATGTACCGTCATAGTCGGCATCGTCGCCATACTTGTTGCGGTCGATGACCTCGGAGAATCCTGTGGCGGCAAGTATCTGGTCGATATTGAATGACCCCCGGTTGCCGCCGAAGTAGAAGCGGGTCTGATAGCCCTTCTCGTCACGCAGCAGCCGCGCCGGGGCATCAAATGTGTTGGCATTGTAGGGTGAGAGCACATATTGCAGCGGCTCGAAGTTGGGGATGCCGCCGAATACCGACAGGATTCCCTCGTTGGAGCGTCGTCCCGTGGCGATGTTGTGCACCGCCACGAGGCTTTGCGAGGCTATGGAGTCGAGAAAGGGCATAAGGCCGCGCCGCGTGTCGCCCTTGACAAAGTTGAGGGTGTCGATGAAGTGGGAGCTGCCGCTCTCCATCACTATCACCACGACATTCTTGCCGTGCAGCCCGCGCTCTATCTGCTCGGTGGAGGGCAGGTGGAGGCTGTTGCGGGTGTAATGTATCTCGGCGTCGGAGAGTACCCGGTACTCGGTCACGGTGTTGCTCTCGTCGGTGCCGCTCAGTGAGCGCAGGATGCAGAACGGGGTGTTGAGCACGACATTGATGTCGCCGTTGCGCTTGACGTAGAGCATCGCGTCGCCGATGCCGATGGCCTTTCCCGGCCCGAATGAGCCGCGTATCGCCCAGAATGAGGCCGTCACCGCGAGCAGGAATATACCCACGCGCGCCGCCATGTCGCGTCCGCGCTTTCGCGACAGCTCCACAGGCACGATGCTCGCCCTCCTATATAGCCATACGGCCATGGCAATGAGCAGAATGCCTGAGGCAAATGCCCACCAGTAGTCCGTGAAGTAGGAGAGCACAACGCCCACGATATTGCTCTCACCCGACATGTTGACGAGCGAGAACCATCGCATACGCGACCCCGAGAAGCGGAAAAACGGGATATCGGCGACGTTGAGGGCGAGCAGCAGGGAGTTGGTGATGTAATATATCCAGTCGGTGACGCGCAGGCAGGCCCGGCCTGTGGTGAACCGTCCCGGCATAAACCGCATGACGATAAACAACGCGTTGAAGTATACGACCGCCGTGAGGTCAAACCGCAGTCCCCACCACATCAGACCGAGCATCGACTGGACGGTTGTCCCTGTGAGGTCGTGGTTGTAGATGTAGAATCCAACCCTTGTCAGCCATAGCAGCACAAGGGCTATCCCAAGCTGATAGAGGGTCGCGAGGTAGATATTGGCGTTGAATTTCAATGTTTTCATCTTTGGTGATACATCATTTTATCTGCTGATGCTTTTGAGGCGTGTGGAGCGCATGAAAAACAGCAGGAACAGCACAGCCGCGACAAACAGCGACACCGAGAAGCTCAGGAATATGCCGTAGATGCCCAGCCCGGCGGGAAATCCCAGGGCATAGGTCGCGGGAAGCCCCACGACAACATAGGCAACAAATGCTATCCACACCATCGGCATCACGTTGGCGGTGCCGCGCAGTGCGTTGGCAAAGTTAATCTGCGTCGCGTCGCAGTATTGATATAGCACAAGCGGCATGATGAGTCCCGATGCCACGGCTATGACGGCGGGGTCTTCGGTAAACGCTCCGATGACGCCTCGTGCGGCGAGGATGAAGAACAGCGACGAGCAGGTGGCGACGGCTATCATCACGTGGTAGCCCGCAAACGATACGCGCCTCATCCCCGCACGGTCGCCGAGGCCGTTGGCGTTGGAGACCATTATGGCCACCGCCGACCCGATACTGTAGTAGATGCAGAATCCCAATGTGCCTATTATCACCATCACCTGAAACGACGCGAGCTCCACCGCTCCAATCCATCCGGCCATGACTGCCGCCATCGAGAACGAGCCGCTCTCCAGCACCATCTGTAGGGCTACGGGCCATGACGTGCGGTTGAGCAGCAGCGCCTGGGAGCTGTTGAGGCGCCCGCGAAGGAATCCGTCGCTGTACTGGCTAAACTTGCGCACGGTGAAAAATACCGTGATGATGGCTGCGGGACAAATCACGCGGGCCACCAAGGTGCTTATGCCCGCGCCCGTCAGTCCAAGTTCTGGAAATCCGAGGTTGCCGTATATCAGCAGCCAGTTGCCGATGATGTTCACCACGTTGCATCCAAGGATTATCCACATCGGCAGCTTGGTGCGGTTGATGGCAAACGACCATTGGGCGAACACGTTGAACAGCGACACCGGCACAAGTCCGGCGAGGTAGATGAGGAAGTAGGGACGTATCAGAGGCAACAGCTGCTCGGGCTGTCCGAGACGGTCGATGTTGGTGTAGATTACGCCCATTATGGCGGTCACGAACAGGGCAAACAGCACGTTGAGCACCACGGCGTTGCGCATCATGCGGCCTATCGCGTCACCGCGTCCCTGGGTGAACAGCGCTCCGACGAGGGGGGTGATGCCGTAGGTGAAACCCACGCAGCCGAATATCGCCACGTTAAACAGGTTGTTGACAAACGAAGCCGAGGCCAGTGCCTCGGTCGAGTAACGCCCCACCATGATATTGTCGGCAAATCCCACGACAATCATCCCGAGCTGCCCGATGAGTATCGGCAACCCGAGCCTGACTATCGCGCGGTAGTCGGCACCGTATTTCGACAAAAATCCGCCCATGGTGTTATCATTGTATTGTTTTGCAAAGATAGCCATTTTCCGTAACTTTGACCCCTAAACCGCCTGAACGATGAAAAAGACAGTCATATCATCCGACTATGCCGCCCTTGGCGAGGAGATAGCGTCACTCCCCGAGAAATTTGCCGCAGAAGGCTCGTTGCTCTTTGCGGGGCGCAACGAGATAAGGCTCATGACGATAGGGGGGCGGCTGCTTGTCGTGAAGCGTTACGGGCGGCTCAACACGCTCCGGGCTGTCAGCTACACGCTGTTTTCATCGAGCAAGGCGTCACGGGCCTACCATTACGCCCGTGAGATGTCGCGTCGTGGCATCGACACGCCGGCGGCGGTCGCCTATATCGAGATATTCCGTCGCGGATTGCTGCGCGACTGTTACTTTGTGAGCGAATATACCGCCGACCGTCCCCTGTTTGACGTGCTGGTCGATACTCCGGCCTATGACCGTCGGCTTGCCGCCGAAGTGGGCCGCTTTGTAGCCACGATGCACTCCCGCGGTGTCATCCACGGCGACCCCAACCTCAACAATATCCTCTATCGTCCGCTTGGCGCCGGCGACTACCATTTCTCGGTCATCGACACCAACCGCTCCCGCTTTAGCGGGCTGAAAGGGGCTGCCAAGGAGTCTAAGGTCATTAAGGACCTTAAAGACTTTAGTTTTTTCCCCTCCCTGAGCCGGCAAGCCTGCCTCGCCAACCTCAAGCGCCTTACCCATCGCCGCGACCTGCTCCACGACATTCTCACGGCCTATGCCGAGGCGCGTGGCTGGGACGCTGCCGCGACAATTGCCGCCGTAGAGCGTCGTCTTGGCCGCTTTGAGCGCAATCGCCGTCGCCGCCACGCTATCCAACGCTTCTTTGGCGGCCACCCCCATTGACGAGCAGCTCAATGTGCAGGTTCAGAGCCTGTGATGGAATAAAAATAGGAGGACGTTGCAAAACGCCCTCCCAAAACCTTACACTCTTCACTCGTCAGAGGCTGTCGCCGAAATCCTCGCGGAACTTTGCCACAAGGTCTTCCTGCCAATGGCCTATCTCCTTCATGCGCCCGAAGAAGAAGCGGAGCACGCTTGGCTCCTCGACCCACTGCAGGCCGCCGATGAGCGAGCGGTTGTCCCACATCCACTTCACGCGGTCGGCGCAATATTTCACCTGGCTGAGGGTGAACACGCGGCGGGGCATCGCCAGACGCAGCAATTCAAGCTCGGCGTAACGTTCCGTGCCGTCTGGCTCACGCTGTTCCGACACGGTGCCGCGTTCCATGCCGCGTATGCCGCCAGCAATATATAGCGCGGCACCGACAGCGGCGGCTGGATACTGGTTGTGGGGCACGTCGGGCACAATCTCCGAGCAGTTGAGGTGGGCGCCGAGACCTCCTGCGGGCTTAATCACGGGCACGCCGTAGTCGTCAAGCTCCTTTACGAGATAGGCGATAAATTCGGGTCCCTGGCTTATATATTCCATATCAAGGGACTCATAAAGACCCTCGGCCACCGACTCTATGGAGCGCACGTCCATACCACCGTAGGTGAGGAAGCCCTCATAGAGCGGTATATATTCCATCAGGCTCTTTATCAGTGCGGTATTGCGGCTTGTGATGACACCGCCGCGCGCAAATCCGAGCTTACGGCTCGAGAAGTATATCAAATCCATCTTGCCCGCAAGCAGGTGGTAGATTTCCTTGGTGGTCATATACTTGCATTGGGCTTCACGTGTCTTCATGAAATACACGTTGTCCTGCAGGAGTGATGCGTCGAGCACGCTCATTACCCCATATTCGTGGCATATGTCGGCCACGGCGAGCATATTGGCGAGAGATACGGGTTGTCCGCCGATAAGGTTTGTGCCTGCCTCGACACGCACAAATGCCACTTTCTCAGGCCCATACTGCTCGATGGTCTTGCGCAGCTCGTCGAGGTCAAAGTCGCCCTTGAACGGGTCGTCGCTCTGTGGAAGCAATCCCTTTTTGGCTACAAGTTCGATGACCTCGCCGCCGCAGCGGGTGACATGGGCCTTGGTCGTGGTGAAGTGAAAGTTCATTATGGCGACCATCCCCGGCTTGACAAAAGCCTCGGCAAGGATATTCTCACAGGCGCGTCCCTGATGGGCGGGCAGCAGGTCGTCGGTGCCGAACACCTCCTTGACAGCCGCTTTCAGGCGATTGTAGGTCTCCGAACCTGCATACGCGTCGTCGGCAATATGCATCGCCGCCGTCTGACGGTCGGACATCGCGTTGACGCCGCTGTCGGTGAGCATATCCATGTAGATGTCGCGGTTCTGCAACAGGAATGTGTTGTTGCCCGCGTCTTGTATCGCCTTGAGGCGTTCCTCCACAGGGAGGAGGTTGAGTTTCTGTACTACGCGCACCTTGTGCATTTCAAGGGGCACTTGATTTTCGGATTGATAAAATTTTACCGCCATGGTATTTCTATATTTGCAGTTTTTAAGTAATATGCTGCAAAGATAGTTGTTTTTGTAAGTAAAACAATCTTTCCGATGAAAAAATGTCACAAGACCCAATCTCGAAATATGAACTTTGCACTTTAGAACCGGCTGTAGCCGTTTTTAAGGTGCAGAAGGTTTTGCAGCGAAAATGTAAGCGTGTTGAGGCGATAGAGAATGTTGATAGGCTCGCGCTCGCCGCGCCACGGGGTCATGTCGAGATACCGTTGGAAATCACGCTTGTAGGGGTGCACACACTTCTCATGCCACGGTTTCTTTACTCCTGTGAAGTGGATTATGGCGGCGTTGCGGCGTTCCTCCTTTATCTCCTGCCGGGAGCGGGTCGTGTAGTGCTTGCGGCGGAAAAAGCCGTCTTGCATGTTCCATCGTAGCGGCAGGAACAGACGCGTGCCGCAGGTGGTGGCGTTGAGTGCATCCTGATCGTTGACCTCCAGACGCTCGGGATAACGCTTTATGTAGTCGGCTATTACCTCGCCGAGGCGATGCTCGCGCCAGTAGTCGAGATTGAACAGCACCATCCCCGCGTTGAAGTAGGAATATTCGGGCGAGTAATGCAGCCGCTCGTAGTGGCGCGGGAATATGCTCGTCATATCCTCCACCACGCCGATTGAGCGGCCGGTGAGGTCGGTGTCCCACAGCTCGCGGATGCTCCCCGTCACTATCATGTCACTGTCGAGATAGAGTGCCTTGTGGACATCCTCGGGGAGTATGTCGGTCATGAAGCAGCGGTAGTAGGTAGCCATGGAATAGTATAGTCCTGGGTCGGGGCAGAATGAGAATGTCTCCTTGTCGATGATATGCATCTGCAGCCTGTGGCCGTATCGGCCCTCTATCCAGTCGGTCAGCGTCCTGACCGACTGATCCGTCATGACATCGGCAAGGACGTGTATGCGGAACGTTTCGTCCTTGTTGTTCTCAAACAGCGACGTGAGCATCGCAACGCAATATTTCACATAGTTGTCGTCTATGCCACATACTATCTCAATCGTATCTTTTTTCATATCGGATGAAGATTATGCTGTTATAGCTGTTATAGGATTTTTTGGTAGACTCCCATTATCTCGCGGTAAAACCGCTCGAAACTCAGCCTCTCTAAGGCTGTGGCGCGAGCCGCCGTCCCTATGCGTTCCATGAGGTCGCGGTCGGCGACGAGCTGCCTTATGGCCCCGGCGATTTGCTCGGGGGAGTCGGGGGCGACAAGCAGTCCGTCCACGCCGTCGGTGATGTACTCCCGCTGTGCGCCGTTTGAGGTCGTTATCACGGGCTTACCGTGGGCCATATACTCGACAGTAGCAAGGCCGAAGGACTCACGGGCACGCGACGGGGCCACGCCGATATCGGCGGCTGCTATGAGCGGATGGATGTCGTCGACATGCCCCGCCCACTCGATGATGTCGTCCACTCCGGCAAGGGCGGCCTGTCGGCGCAGGGTCGCGACATATTCAGGCTTGCCTGTCCCGGCTATCACGGCTTTCAGCGGCAGCTCCTTGACGAGGGACAAGGCATTGATGAGAGTGTCGATTCCTTTTTCGTGAGATATGCGGCCATGATACATCACTGTCAGGGTGTCCTTTCCGGCGGTCGGGGCAGGGGAGACCTCGGGTATGGCCACACCGTTGTGTATCACCGTCATGCTGTCGGTGTTGACGTCGGGACGGCTCGACAGGAACTCATCCATGGCGAGGCGCGACACAAATATCATCGCGTCTATCTGACGGTAGAGCGACGTGTAGTGTCGCGACCGCCCGGCGGCCTTAACGAGATGGCGTGTCAGTATGATTCTTATCCCGTTGTTGCCCGACAGCGAGCGGGCACGTGTGGCCACGATGGCATCCTTGAAGTTGTGGACGTGTATCACGGCATTCCCGGCCTTGGCTATGCAGCGGCTCAGTTGGAGTGGGCTTATGATGTCGATAGTCCCTTTGAGCGGCATGGTGACTACGGGGAATCCCTCCGATGCAAACCGTCCCGCGACGGCCTCCACGCGGCGGCTCACTATGGCTACCTCGTGCCCATGGCGACGCTGCTCGCGGGCGAGGTCGAGCACATATTGCTCGCCGCCGCCCCATGACTTGTTGCTCACTAAGTGGATTATCTTCATTCGGTCTTAGGTATTTATGGTGGCGGTCGCGACAGGCCGCGACACTGCGTCTGTCATGCTTTCCCGGCGGTATTGTTCTCGCGTCGCAGTTGACGGCGCGCCATGCGGTAGGCCATCATGGTGGAGTTGAATCTCTCGCGACATATCGCGCGCCCTTCCGGTCCGTCGAATATCGCGCCGTCACCGATGAAGCAGCCTACAAATGCCCCGATGCCTTTGAAGAAGGGGGTCAAGGCACCGATACGGTCGTTTTGTGTGGCGATGACGCGGGCCTTTATGCCGGCGTGCCGCCGCTCTTTGCGGCGGTATTCCCCGGGTGTCGAGCAGCGGTAGTGGAGTATGTCGCCATCGACTGGCTCGGGGCGCAGCGTGTCGGGAAATATCACACGCTCATGCACATCGCGCAGGTTCCAGTTGGCATACCGCTTGTCAAACAGGCGTATCTGCACGTCGGGATACCACCCGCAGTGGCGCATTGGCACGCCACAGTAGAAGTTGAGGCGCGAGAAGGCATACACCCGGTGGGTAAACCCCTCCTGCTTCAGCTTCATAAGCGACGCCCTCAGCGCGGGCGACAGCTCCTCGTCGGCATCGAGCGACAGCACGTAGCTGTGGGTCGTCATCGAGGTGGCATACTGCCGCTGTGCGCCGTAGCCCTGAAAGCGGCGTTGGGTAATCTTACATCCGTAACGGCGGCATATGTCCACCGTGCCGTCGGTAGAGAAAGAGTCGACGACGATAATCTCGTCGGCAATCCCGTTGAGCGACCGCAGGCACGCCTCGATACGCCGCTCCTCGTTGTAAGTAATGATAGTCGCTGAGATCTTGCCCATTTTACCAATTCATAATTATAAATGCATAATCATGTTGTCTGTCGGTATGCCTGTCGCCTCATTATGCGTTGAGGGCCTGCTCGATGTCGGCTATGATGTCGTCGGGATTTTCGATGCCGACGGAGAGGCGTATGAGGTCGGGACGCACGCCGGCTTCCAGCAGCTGCTCGTCGCTCATCTGGCGGTGGGTGTGGCTCGCGGGATGGAGAACGCATGTGCGTGCATCGGCGACGTGGGTCACTATGGCGACAAACTTGAGCGAGTCCATGAACTTGATTGCTACGTCGCGGCCTCCTTTAAGACCGAATGACACGACGCCACACGATCCGTCGGGCAGGTATTTCTCGGCGAGGGCGTGGTACTTGTTGTCGGGCAGTCCGCTGTAGTTGACCCATGCGACCTTATCGTTGGCGGCAAGGTATTCGGCTACCTTCTGCGCGTTGGCGCAGTGGCGCGGCACGCGCAGGTGGAGGGTCTCAAGCCCGAGGTTGAGCAGGAAGGCGTTCTGCGGTGACTGGATGCTGCCGAGGTCGCGCATCAGCTGTGCCGTGGCTTTGGTGATGTAGGCCTGCTTGCCGAAAGCCTTGGTGTAGGTCAGCCCGTGATATGACTCGTCGGGGGTGCATAGCCCGGGGAACTTGTCGGCGTGGGCGTCCCAGTCAAAGTTGCCGCTGTCGACTATCGCGCCGCCCACGCTGACGGCATGGCCGTCCATATACTTGGTCGTGGAGTGGGTCACGATGTCGGCCCCCCATTCGAATGGGCGGCAGTTGATGGGCGTTGGGAAAGTGTTGTCCACTATCAGGGGTACGCCGTGGCGATGGGCCACGCGGGCAAACTTCTCGATGTCGAGCACCTCAAGCGAGGGGTTGGAGATGGTCTCGCCAAAAAGGGCCTTGGTGTTGGGTCGGAACGCGTCGTCGAGTTCCTCTTCCGTGGCGTCGGGTGACACGAATGTCACGTCGATGCCGAGCTTTTTCATCGTCACGCCAAAGAGATTGTAGGTGCCGCCGTATATCGCCGAGGAGCACACGAAGTGGTCGCCGGCCTCGCAGATGTTGAACACGGCATAGAAGTTGGCGGCCTGTCCGCTTGAAGTGAGCATCGCGGCCACGCCCCCCTCAAGGGCGGCAATCTTGGCCGCCACGGCATCGTTGGTGGGGTTCTGGAGGCGGGTATAGAAATATCCTGAGTCCTCAAGGTCAAACAGGCGTGCCATCTGCTCGCTGGTGTCATACTTGAATGTCGTGCTCTGGTAGATGGGCAGCACGCGGGGCTGTCCCTTGGTCGGTTGCCATCCTGCCTGCACGCAGATGGTCTCCTTGCTCATTTCCTGTGACATATGATATGGGTTTTCTGTTTTGCTTTTTGTCCCTGCAAAAATACTCAAATTATTTCATTAACCCTCAATGAGTGACAGATTACATATATTACATATACAGTATGAGTCTATGTTGCATGAAACGTGACATAGCGGGATGTAGGAAAACTTTGGAGAGCGCGTTATTTGCGGTAGAGCCATAGCCGGCGCTCGTCGGGGGACATTTTCTCGATGGCGTAGCGCAGGGTGGTGCGGGGCATCCGCGACGAGTGGAGGGAGAGGAACTCGCGCAGGCGGCTGATGTCGCGCTTGCCGGCTTCACGCAGCATCCATCCCGTGGCTTTGTGGATGAGGGGATGGGGGTGGGTGAGGTAACGCTCGGCAAGGCGCATGGTGTCATCGAGCCGTCGGGACTTAATGAGCATGAGGGTGGCGACTATGGCGATGCGTTGCCGCCACAGGCACGGATTTTCACTCAACGTGTCGAGTAGGGTAGGGGAGGGGTTGTCAAGCATCCAACGTCCGAGAATCTGCGGGGCCGACAGGTCGACAAGGTCCCAGTTGTTGATGCGCTCGGCATGGTCGAGATAGAATGTCACTATCTCGGACTGTCGTGTGCTGTCACGTTCACGGCCAAATTTTGCGACAAGTGCCAGCAGTGCGGCGAGTCGGAATTCATGTATCTCCTCGTCGAGCATCGAGGCGATTTCATCAAGTGATGCGTCGTGATATTTTTTTGAAATGGCACGGTTGTCGGGGACTGTAAGGCCGATGAATCGGTCGCCCTCGCCATATTCTCCCGGCCCGCATTTGAAAAAGCGGGATAATACTTCAATTTTCTCCGGCCTGGCGGCATCGCGCAATTCCCTTTTCCAGTTTTCGTTCATGATTTTACATTTTTCTGCAAATATACGATTTATTGTTAAACGGATTCTAAAAATATGCGATTGTACCTCTGCGAGATTCCGATTTTGTCGTCCAAGGGGGCACGCAGATTTGAATATTTAATTCTCAGGGACTTTGTACGAGGTGTAAGCTATTGTATATTAAAGTATTAGTGCGTGAAAACCGTGTCATGTTTTTTTGTCATATAGAAATATGCGAGGTTTTTCAGAAGAAAAGATGTAAGTTTGTGGAAAATCACTCGGCAATGGTACTCAATTACATCTGGATTGCATTTTTTGTCATCGCGTTTGCGGTCGCGCTTGGGCGCACTATCTTCTGCGGGGATTTTGCGATATGGTCGTCAATCATGAATGCGTCGTTCAACTCGGCGGCCACGGCGTTTGAGATTTCACTCGGTCTCACCGGGGTGCTCTCCCTGTGGATGGGGTTGATGAAGATTGGCGAGCGTGGTGGTGTCATCCAGTTTTTCGGGCGTATGATTTCGCCGCTCTTTTCGCGCCTTTTCCCGGGTATACCGAAGGGTCATCCCGCCATGGGGTCAATCTTCATGAATGTCTCGGCCAATATGCTCGGACTCGACAATGCCGCGACGCCGCTCGGACTGAAGGCCATGCAGGAGATGCAGCAGCTCAATCCCCGCAAGGACACCGCCACCGACGCCATGCTGATGTTCCTTATCCTAAATGCATCGGGACTGTGTTTTATTCCTATAGGCATAATGATGTACCGCGCCCAGGCAGGGGCGTCAAATCCGACCGACGTGTTCATGCCGATATTGCTCGCCACGTTCATCGCCACTCTCGTAGGCATCGTGGCCTTGTGCATAAAGCAGCGCATACGCCTTGACGCGGTGCTGCTGTCGTGGCTTGGGGGCATCGCCGCCGTGGTGGGGTTGCTTGTGTGGTATTTCTCGACGTTGCCGCAGGAGAAAGTTGAGATATACTCGGCGTTTGCCGCTAATTTCCTGCTGTTTTCCGTGATAATAGGTTTTATAGCGGCGGGGCTGCGCAAGCGTGTCAACATGTATGACGCCTTTATCGAGGGGGCAAAGGAGGGGTTCAAGACCGCCGTGATGATTATCCCGTATCTTGTGGCGATACTTGTCGCCATCGGCATGTTCCGCGCATCGGGAGCGATGGATGTCATCACCGGAGCGCTTGCCGACGGGGTGGCGTGGATGGGCTTTGACGCCGAGTGGGTCGGGGCATTGCCCACGGCACTTATGAAGCCTCTCAGCGGCTCAGGCTCGCGCGGCATGATGGTCGACCTGATGAGCACCTACGGGCCGGATGCCTTTGTGTCGCGTGTCTCGGCGGCTGTGCAGGGGAGCACCGACACGACATTCTACATACTTGCCGTCTACTTCGGGTCGGTCGGCGTCACGCGTACGCGCTATGCCGTCCCTTACGCACTTCTCGCCGATGTCGTCGGGTCAATAGCCGGTGTCGTGGCGGCATACATTTTCTTCCGTTGAATAGCCGCTTATCGGGCAAAATTTCTTAATTTTGCGTGTCGCTATTTATGTGTTATTATGGCAAGGATAAGGATTGACTGGAACGCCGAGGGCGTCGCGATGCCCGCTATTGACACCGCGCTTTACGGGCGTTGGATTGCCGACGTGGCAGCCGCTCACGGACGCATTTGCGGCCCGTTGACCTACATCTTCTGCGATGACGAGGAGATACTGCGTGTCAACCGCGAGTTTCTGCGTCATGACTACTATACCGACATCATCACCTTTGACTACTCCCGTAGGCGTATGGTTAGCGGTGATATGTTCATCTCGCTCGACACAGTCGCCACAAATGCCGAGGCTGTTGGTGCCGCTTACGGGCGCGAGCTGGCGCGTGTCATCATCCACGGCGTGCTTCACCTCTGCGGTATCAATGACAAAGGACCGGGCGAGCGTGAGATAATGGAGGCCAATGAGGACGCCGCCCTTGCCATGCTCGACGCCATGCAGGCGTAAACGGCGGTTGGGCGCTTTTCCGACAAGAAAACAATACTGTTACGATATATGAGATTTGACTATGACGTGATTGTGGTAGGCGCCGGTCATGCGGGCTGCGAGGCTGCGTCGGCATCGGCGCGTCTCGGGGCCGAGACGCTGCTTGTCACAATCGACATGAACAAGATTGCCCAGATGAGCTGCAATCCCGCCGTGGGCGGCATCGCCAAGGGGCAGATTGTGCGCGAGATTGACGCGCTCGGGGGCATGATGGGCATTGTCACCGACGAGACCGCCATACAGTTCCGTATGCTCAACCGCTCCAAGGGGCCCGCGATGTGGAGCCCGAGGGCGCAGAGCGACCGTATGAGATTCAGCGCGCGCTGGCGCGAGATACTGGAGAATACCCCGCACTTGTCGATGTGGCAGGACTCCGTGACCTCCCTTGTTGTCGAGGATGGCAGGGTAAGTGGCGTGAGGACGGCCCTCGGGGTGACGTTCCGCGCCAAGGCCGTCGTGCTCACGGCGGGAACATTCCTCAACGGGCTGATGCATATCGGACGCGTGCAGCTCCCCGGAGGCCGCGTGTCGGAGCCGGCATCCCACGGCATCACCGAGCAGCTCCGCGACATGGGCTTCACGACCGAGAGAATGAAGACCGGCACCCCTGTGCGCATCGACGGGCGCACCGTCAAGTGGGAGCTGACAACCCCGCAGGACGGGGAGGATGACTTCCATAAATTCTCATATCTACCCTCGGTGTCCCGCAAGTTGCGCCAACGCCGCTGCTACACGGTCTACACCAACACCACGACCCATGACATCCTGCGCGAGGGCTTGCCCGACTCGCCGCTCTACAACGGCCAGATAAAGAGTATCGGACCGCGATATTGCCCGAGTATAGAAACCAAGATTGTCACCTTTGCCGACAAGGAGGAGCATCAGCTGTTCCTTGAGCCGGAGGGGGAGACAACACAGGAATACTATCTCAACGGGTTCTCGTCGTCGCTGCCGATTGATATCCAGATACGCGCGTTGCAGAGCGTGCCCGCGCTCGCCGACGTGCAGATATACCGTCCCGGCTATGCCATAGAATATGACTTTTTCGACCCGACGCAGTTGCTGCACACTCTGGAGACAAAGCGTGTCAAGGGGCTGTATTTTGCCGGACAGGTCAACGGTACGACAGGCTATGAGGAGGCCGCCGGCCAGGGATTGGTCGCAGGAATAAACGCCGCCCTGAGGGTGCAGGGTAGGGGAGAGTTTGTCCTTGGCCGCGACGAGGCATATATCGGCGTGCTGATAGATGACCTCGTGACGAAGGGGGTCGATGAGCCTTACCGCATGTTCACCTCGCGTGCCGAATACCGCATTCTCCTGCGTCAGGATGACGCCGACATGCGCCTCACGCCGCGAGGCTATGAGATAGGTCTTGCGGGACGTGAGCGGTATGAACTGATGGAGTCCAAGCGCGAGCAGCGCGACATGCTCATCGAGTTTGCCCGCAACTATTCGATGAAAGCCTCCATAATAAATCCCGCTCTTGAGGCACTCGGCACGGCTCCGCTAAAACAGGGTGTCAAACTCTACGATCTCATACTGCGTCCGCAGCTCTCCATCGCCATGCTTGCGCCCCATGTCCCCGCGCTTGCCGCCATGCTCGACACTATCGAGCCGGAGCGTCGCGAGGAGATAGTGGAGGCGGCAGAGATATTGATAAAATATCAGGGCTACATCGACCGGGAGCGGCTTATCGCCGACAAGATACGCCGGCTGGAGGATGTGAGGCTTTCCGACAAAATCGACTACTCGTCGCTGCGGCAGCTCTCCACCGAGGCAAGGCAGAAGCTCGAAAGGATACGTCCCGAGACAGTCGCCCAGGCATCACGCATTCCCGGCATCTCACCAAGTGACGTGAACATACTGTTGCTGTTGATGGGACGGTGATTGTTTCACGTGGAACATAAAGAACTAACATAATACCAAATACTTAAACCGAGAAACAATGGAATACATCAAGTCAAAAATCCGCGATGTCATCGACTTCCCCGCCAAGGGTGTAATCTTCCGCGACCTCACCACCGCATTCAAGGATCCCCGGGCCCTCCACATCATCGGCTGGGACCTCTCACAGCTCTATCGAGACAAGGGCGTCACTAAGGTTGTAGGCATCGAGTCTCGTGGCTTTATCGGCGGAAGCATTCTCGCCTTTGAGCTTGGCGCGGGATTTGTGCCCGCACGTAAGCCGGGCAAGTTGCCTGCCGATACCATAAGACAGACCTATGCCAAGGAGTATGGCACCGACACTATCGAGATACACAGCGACGCCATCACCCCCGATGATATCGTGGTGATACATGATGACGTGCTTGCCACGGGCGGCACTATGGCGGCTGCCTACGAGCTTGTGAAAAGCATGAATCCCAAGAAAATCTACATCAATTTCATCATCGAGCTGTCGGCTCTCGGCGGCCGCGAAAAACTTCCGGCCGGCGTAGACGTTACATCCTTGATAGCATATTGATGAAAGTAAAGCGCATTGGCAAAGCATCTCGTAAGGAAGTCTGAGGAGCTGAAGGAGAAGATATCCATCCTGCCCGACACCCCCGGCGTCTATATGTATTATGACGCCGAGGGGACGGTCATATATGTAGGTAAGGCAAAGAACCTCAAACGCCGCGTCTCCTCCTACTTCAACCGCACCCACGACTCGCTGCGCACCAACCTCCTCGTGCGCGCCATCACCGATATGAGCTATATCGTGGTGCCCACCGAGGAGGATGCGCTCAACCTTGAGGACTCGCTCATCAAGGAGTACAAGCCGCGCTACAATGTGCTGCTCAAGGATGACAAGACCTATCCGTGGATCATCGTCACCAACGAGCATTACCCTCGGGTGTTCATGACCCGCAACCGTGTCAAGGACGGCTCGAAATACTTTGGCCCGTACCCATCCGTGGCGGTCGCACGCACGGTGCTCGACCTCATTCACGAGCTGTACCCGGTGCGCCGTTGCCGCCATGCCATCACTCCCGACTATATCGCTGCGGGCAAGGGGCGCCTGTGTCTTGAATATCACCTGAAGAACTGTCCCGGCTGCTGCACGGGGCGCGTCTCCCAGGAGGAGTATGGCGAGAATATCGAGCGCATAAAGCAGATATTGCGGGGCGACACCGACAAGCTGCTGTCGTTTCTGCGCGACGAGATGGGGCGGCTTGCGGGTGAGCTGCGCTTTGAGGAGGCGCAGGCGATGAAGGAGAAATATCAGCTTATAGAGCGTTACCGCGCCAAGAGCGTCATCGTCAGCCAGACGGTCGGCGACGTGGATGTGTTTGGCATCGAGGATGACGACCGCGATGTCTACATCAACTATATGCACGTGCGCCGTGGTGCCATAGTGCGCAGCGTCACGCTCGAATACAAGCGTCGCCTCGATGAGTCGCAGCCGCAGCTGCTCGGTTATGCCATGGGCGAGATTGCCCGCACGCTCGGAGTGCAGTATGACGAGGTGATAGCGGCTGTGACGCCCGATGTCGAGTTCCCCGGGGTGACGTTCACCATCCCGCAGCGGGGCGACAAGGCCAAGCTGCTCGACGTCTCCACGCGCAATGCCCGGCAGCATAAGGTCGACTCGCTCAAGCGTCTTGAAAAGCACAATCCCGAGGAGCGTGTCGAGCGCACGTTGCAGCGCATGAAGGCCGACTTCCGACTCAACGAGCTACCTCGCCACGTCGAGTGCTTTGATAACTCCAACATACAGGGCACAAATCCCGTGGCGTCGTGTGTCGTGTTCCGCGACGGCAAGCCTGCCAAGCGCGATTATCGCCACTTTAATATCAAGACTGTTGTGGGACCCGATGACTTCGCGTCGATGAAGGAGGTGCTCACACGCCGCTACACGCGCCTTATGGAGGAGGGGCAGGGACTGCCCCAGCTCATCGTGGTCGATGGCGGCAAGGGGCAGCTAAGCGCCGCAGTGGAGGCGTTGGAGGATATCGGCTTGCGCGGGGTGATTGCGGTCGTCGGCATCGCGAAGCGTCTGGAGGAAATCTATTTTCCCGGTGACAGCGTCCCGCTCTATATCGACAAAAATTCCGAGTCGCTGCGCGTCGTGCAGCATATGCGCGACGAGGCCCACCGCTTTGGCATAACCCACCACCGCAACCGCCGCAGCAAGTCGCAGCTTGTGAGCGAGCTTGACGACATCCGTGGGGTGGGGGAGAAGACCCGCGAGGCGTTGCTCCAACGCTTCAAGAGCGTGAAGCGTCTACGCGAGGCCACCGCCGACCAGATTGCCGACATCACCGGCCCCGCACGTGCCTCGCTAATCTATAATGCACTTCATCCGGAGTGAAAATTTTAAGGCCTGACAGGGCCATTAAGTAAGCTTACTCACTTTCCAATTCTCCAATCATGAGGAAAACCATTACTGCTATTGCCATTATCCTGCCGCTGCTTTCGGCGGCGCAGGATGCTCCGCGTCCCGAGTCGGTAGCCCCGCTCATGACGACAGCTTGGGGACAGGATGCCCCATACAATAATCTGTGTCCCGAATATGCCCCCGGGCGGCACTGCAAGACGAGCTGCGTGGCCACCGCCATGGCGCAGGTGATGCGCTATCACCGATATCCGGCGCGGGGTATCGGAAAGAAGTCCATACAGTGGAAATACGGCTCGCTCTCCGAGACCCTGACCGCCGACTTTGCCGCTACCGAATATCAATGGGACCTGATGCTCGACAGCTATACGGGGCAGTATACCGATGCGCAGGCCGATGCCGTTGCGACGATAATGTACCAGTGCGGCATAGCTGCCGATGCGGAATACACCCCTGCGAGCGGGGCGTATATCGATGATGCGTTCCGCGCCGCCATCGACCATTTCGGCTATGCCCGTGAGTCGGTGCTCGCCGACCGCGAGTATTTTGATGACGAGGTGTGGGCCGAGCTTGTCATGGATGCCATTGCCGCAGGCTATCCCGTCTATTACGGCGGCTATACCTCTTCCTATCTCGGACATGCCTTTGTGATTGACGGCTACGACAGGCGCGGCTATGTGCATGTCAACTGGGGCTTCGGCTCGTCGAGCGACGGCTACTACCCGCTGTCGGGATTGAAGCCGTATGTCTACGGGCAGTCGGCCATGCTTTTTTACCCCGCTAAGCCCGAGTCGGGGCAGAGCTGGATGGTGTGCTCCTCCAACGGTGTCTCGGTCGACGGCGGCGAGGTGTCTCGCGAGGATGGCGTGCTGAAGGTGAATATCGACCTGCGCAATTACACCGGCTATGCTCCGAGTGTGAGCTTCGGGCTGAGGCTTGTCAATGGCAAGGGTGATGTCTCCTACCTGTCGGGGCAGCGTCTGCGTATGCCCGACAACCGCTATGTGGCGTTGGAGGGCTTCACGGTCGATGCGTCGTGGATTGATGTCGAGGAGGGGACGTTTGAGGCGACCCCTGTCTACAGGCTGACGGCGAGCGACCCTTGGCAGCCCGTGAAATTGACCCGCACCGGCGTTCCTGCCTCGTTTACGCTCACAGTCACCTCCGCCGCGCTATTTCCTTCGATGTCGGGAATAGACGAGGTTGGAAGTGATATTGCTGATATTCAGGTGATAAACCGCCGTATATACGTCTCTGAACCCCAGCGAGAAATCAATATTTACAATATTCACGGCCACAGTGTCGGAAAATTGGACTCTCGGCGGCTTCAATCGCCTGTTCTCCCGACAGGTGTCTATATCGTCACTGACGGGATGAGGACCGCGAAAATTGCGTTGTGAAATTTTAACGATAAGTCATATAGATATGAGACTTGTGATACAACGGGTGTCTGAGGCCGTCGTAAGTGTCGACGGCAGCGTTGTCGGGAAGATAGGGCGCGGGTTGATGGTGCTGGTCGGCGTCGAGTGCGGCGACACGATGGAGGATGTCAAGTGGCTTGCGGCAAAGACCGTCGCATTGCGTGTCTTTGACGATGAGGCGGGGGTGATGAACCGCTCCGTCGCCGATGTCGGCGGCGAGGTGCTCGCCGTGTCGCAGTTTACCCTTACCGCCTCCACGCGCAAGGGCAACCGCCCGTCATATATCCGCGCCGCCGGGCATGACCTTGCCGTGCCACTGTATGAGGCCTATTGTGACATGGTGGGCGCGGCATTGGGGCGTCCCGTCGGGCGCGGCATCTTTGGCGCCGACATGAAGGTCGCGCTTGTCAACGACGGCCCTGTGACAATCATCATCGACTCGCGCCTCAGAGAATAAATCTTTCAAGGCTATCATGGCTATGACAGCTATTAGGAGCCATGATAGCTTATCCTCTAAAAAAAATCATCAACCATGCAACAGGATATGACACTGCGCGACATGCAGGCGCGCGTTGACGAGTGGATCACCACGATAGGCGTGCGCTATTTCTCGCCCCTGACCAACATGGCTATCCTCGCCGAGGAGACCGGCGAGGTGGCCCGCATCATGGCGCGTGCCTATGGCGACCAGTCGTTCAAGCCTGGCGAGAAACACGATCTCGCCGACGAGCTTGCCGACCTGCTGTGGGTGACAATCGCCATCGCCAACCAGACAGGCGTCGACCTCCAACAGGCATTTGAGGCCAACCTCGCCAAGAAGACCGCCCGCGACATCACGCGCCACCGCGACAACCCCAAGCTGAGGCAGTGACAACATAACCACTTCGCGATTGTTGTAACTGACAGGAATATTTCCTATTTTTGCGATAAGTAACCATTAACACATTTATATTTATGAGCGACAAGTATAGAGACGCGATAGCCGCCTCGGGCGTCCTCGCCGATGACGGTGCGGTGAAAGCTGCCGTGGAGAAGATTCTCGCCGAGCACCTTGAGGAAAACAAGACACAGGAGGTGTATCGTAAGATATTCAACTGCATAGACCTCACGACGCTGAAGTCGACCGACTCGCCCGACTCGGTGGCACAGTTCACCAAGCGCGTCAACGACTTTGATGAGGAGCACCCCGAGTTGCCCAACGTGGCGGCGATATGCGTCTATCCCGTGTTTGCCGAGGTCGTGCGTCAGGTGCTGGAGGTGTCGCAGGTCAACATTGCCTGCGTGTCGGCCGGATTCCCCTCGTCACAGACATTCCCCGAGGTCAAGATTGCCGAGACCGCCCTGGCCGTAGGCGCGGGTGCCGACGAGATAGACATCGTGATGAACCTCGGCCTGTTTTTTGACGGCGACTATGAGGAGCTGTGCGACGAGATGGAGGAGATAAAGCACTCCTGCCGCCGCGCACGCCTGAAGGTCATCCTCGAGAGTGGCGCGTTGAAGACGGCCGAAAACATCCGCGCGGCCTCCATCCTGTCGCTCTACAGCGGTGCCGACTTCCTCAAGACCTCCACGGGCAAGGAGTATCCCGGCGCGTCGCTGGAGGCGGCCTACGTGATGTGTCAGTGCATCAAGGAATACTTCGACAAGACAGGCACTATGGTCGGCTTCAAGGCTGCCGGAGGCGTCGCCTCCACCGAGGACGCCGTCAAGTACTACACCATCGTCAAGGAGGTGCTCGGCGACGCATGGCTCGACAACGAGTATTTCCGCATCGGAGCCTCCCGCCTTGCCAACAACCTCCTCTCCGACATCCTCGGCTCCGAGACCAAGTTCTTCTAATCTCCGCCGGATTTTAGACATACGGACATAGGGACATAGGGCTGACGCTCCCCTCCGTTTTTAGACATAGGGACATAAGAACATAGGGCTACGCGCCCACCTTTTAGGACATAAGGCTGACATATTCTTCTATATGCCTTATGTCCTTTTTTATGTCTGCAATCACTCATCGAGTGAGCCTTATGTCCCCTATGTCCTTATGTCTATAACTTCACGTCGCGTCAGCCCTATGTCCCTATGTTCTTATGTCTAAAATTACACGTCGCGTAGCCTTATGTTCTTATGTCTAAAATCGTGTCCGTGTGTCTACAGGAGGACGGGCCAGGGGTAGCGGCGCAGCTCGGCGACGAGGAGCTTTTCGCGGCCACCACAGTAGCGGTCGCAGAGGGCGTGGAAGCGTGGGCTGTGGTTCATTTCCGAGAGGTGGGCAAGCTCGTGGAGGATGATGTAGTCGCGCAGGTGGGGAGGTAGGAACATCAGGATGTAGCTCAGGGAGACGATGCGCGTCGAGGTGCAGTGGCCGAGCTTGCGGTGTCCACGGCTTATCTCCCAGCCGCGTGGCGACACGCCGTGGAGGCGTGCAAGTTCACGCCCGCGCGGGATGAGGCATTCGGGGGCGACGCGCAATGCCATGCGGCATATCAGGCGGCTCACCGAGCGTGCCGTCTCGTCATTGTCGGGGTCGATTGACGAGCCTATGGAGACAGTTCCGCAGGTGCCGTGCAGTTGCGCCAGTATCTTGTCGGGCCGCAGTAATTGCCGTCCGATGGCGACCGTCAGTCCCTGAAATTGCAGTGTGTCGTCCGGGTGAAACCGCACTGTCGGCTTGCGGGCTATAAGCCGTGAACTGTAGCGGTCGAGCGTCTGCATCACCTCGTGCGGGGAGGCGGTCGGCGGGACGCCCATGTGCAATACCCCGTCGCGCCAGCGCATCGTCATCGAGCGCGTGTTGCGGCGCACGGTGACGAGCACCGTGCCTATGTCGGGGTGGTCGAGTGTATAGTTCATCGGCGGTCAATCCCCCATAGCAGCTTGGAACGCAGCGTGTCGGTGAAGTGATGGTTGAGACGCTGCACCACTTGAGTGGTGAACGGGGCTTTTGACAGCCTCACCGCCGTTCCCCGTGGGAGCGACACCGAGCGTCCGTCGAGACTCAGGCGGTAGGAGGCCGAGCGTGAGGTGGTGGTGAGTTGCAGGCGGCTGTTGTCGTCGATGACGAGCGGACGCATGGTCAGCGAATGGGCAGCGATGGGTGAGATGACAAAGCAGGGGGTCGTCGGCTCGATTATCGGGCCTCCGACGGCAAGATTGTAACCCGTCGAGCCGGTGGGGGTCGCCACGATAAGCCCGTCGGCCTTGTAGGTCGTCAGCGGCGCGTCGCCGATGGCGGTGTCTACCGAAATCATCGACGAGGTGTCCTGCTTGAGCACGGCGACCTCATTGAGGGCATACGGCCATGTGTCAATCGGGCAGTCGGCGCACTCGGCATGGATGAGCGTGCGCGCCTCAATCTTGTATCGCTCGTTGAGGATGTCGTCAATCAGCGAGTCCACCTCGCCCACCTGCACGTCGGCAAGGTAGCCGAGATGGCCCGTGTTGATGCCGAGGATAGGAATTCCCTTGGCTCCTACCCATTGGGCGGTGTGGAGGAACGTGCCGTCGCCGCCGATGCTGATGGCAAGCGCGGCCGAGAACTCCTCGCTGTCGATGAAGTCGTGGACGCGTGGAGGAGTGGGGAGGAGTCCGCACAGGTATCGGTAAAAGCCGTGCTCCATCTCTATCCACACGTTATAGTCGGCCAGCGAGCGGAAGAATCGTGCCAGCAGGTCGATATGGTTTTCCTGATAGGTGTTTCCGAAGACGGCTATTCTCATTTTTTTCTAAGGGCTTTAAGGTCGTTAAAGTCTATAAGGTCTTTAAGGACTTTATACTTCCAGATAGTGGAGCAGCTCGTTGACGCGCTCGCGGGCGACGTCGGCCACAGGGTCGTCGTCGGCTGCCACGGAGACCACCGAGTATCCGTATCGCTCAAGCGAGCGTGCCACCGCCGTGCCTCCCGAGTGGCTGACACGCAGCGAGACGGTGACTGACGTGCCTGTAGGGTCGTCGTTGGTGACGTTGAGGTTGAGCAGGTGGGCATCGCAGTCCTCCACGGCGCGGGCTATAGCCGACGCGCTGTAGTCGGCGCGGGGGCATCGCACCACGATGTCGCACGACTCCCCGACCGCAGGAAACAGCCCCGCCGCCGCGAGGGCTATAGCCTCGGCGTCAATGGTGCCTATAGACTCGCCTGTGTCGTCGTCGACCACGTTCATCATCGTCCCGTAGTCGCCGGCGTGGCGCAGCACGAGCGACAGGGGGGCCGATGCCGCCACTGAACGCCGCTCGGAGTGCCTCCCTCGGGGCGATGCCGTTGCCACGGGCAATAATTTGGGCGATATGATATCTTTTGCGGTCAAAACTTTATTTTATTAGCGAGTTTCTTATTATTTTTGCAGTCACAAAGTGCATATTTAGTACAAATGTAGTAAAAAATCTCCATATCTACTAATTATTCAACACTTTGCTGCTATAAAAAGATTTGTTAGTGCATACGATGACTAATTTAAGCGTTAATATCAACAAAGTGGCCACCTTGCGCAACGCCCGTGGGGAGAATGTCCCCGACGTGGAGAAAGTGGCCGTCGACTGTGAGCGTTTCGGGGCCAACGGCATCACGGTGCATCCCCGTCCCGATGAAAGACACATACGCTATGACGACGTGTACAGGCTGCGCCCTATTGTCAAGACTGAATTTAACATCGAGGGCTACCCGTCGCCCGAGTTTATGGACCTTGTGCTCAAGGTGAAGCCCGAGCAGGTGACCCTTGTCCCCGACGCGCCGGGAGTGCTGACGTCGAGCGCGGGTTGGGATGTGGCCGCCAATCTTGAGTTCCTGACGGGTATTGTCGACTCGTTGCGCGACGCGGGAATCCGCTCGTCGATATTTGTAGACACCGACCCCGAGAACATACGCCTGGCCGCCAAGGCCGGAGCCGACCGCGTGGAACTTTACACCAAGCCCTATGCCGACATGTATCCCTCCGATCCCGAGGGGGCTGTAGCCCCTTATGCCGAGGCCAGCCGTGCCGCCCACCGCGCTGGGCTTGGGGTGAATGCCGGCCATGACCTCAACCTTGAGAACCTGCGGTTTTTCAAGAAGAATATCCCCTATCTCAATGAGGTGTCGATAGGCCATGCGCTCATCTGCGACGCGCTCTATTTAGGCCTTGAGGAGACGATACGCCGCTACAAGGCATGCCTTGCATAGGATTCTAACCATCTATAAACAACTTATTTATCATGCTCAATGCTATTTTGATGTCGATACAGTCGGTCATAGCCGACACCGTGACAGCCACGCAGACAGCGGTTGTAGCCTCCGAGACTGCCGCGGCTGAAGTCCCTGCCGAACTGTCGGTATGGGACCTCTGCCTGAAGGGCGGTTTTATCATGATACCCCTCGCGCTTCTGTCGATAGTGTGCATCTACGTGTTTATCGAGCGGCTCATTGTCATACGCAAGGCCGAGCGCGAGGACCCCACGTTCATGCGCCGTATCAAGGACTATATACACGAGGGCGAGATAGAGAGCGCCAAGAATCTCTGCAAGAACACCGACACCCCCTACTCCCGCCTCATAAGCAAGGGAATATCCCGCATCGGGCGACCGATGAACGACGTGCTCGTGGCGATAGAGAACACCGGCAACATCGAGATTGCCCGTCTCGGCAAGGGGTTGCCCTGGCTTGCCACGACAGCCGCCGGCGCGCCGATGCTCGGATTTCTCGGCACGGTGATCGGCATGGTCGAGGCATTTTATGCCCTCGCATCGGCAGGGAGCGGCGCCAATATCGGCGTGCTTGCCGGGGGCATCTATGAGGCCCTCGTCACCACTGTTGCAGGTCTCGTGGTGGGTATCATCGCCCTGTTTGCCTACAACTACCTCGTGTCGAGCATCAACGGCGTCATGAAGATGCTCGAATGTAAGACTATGGAATTTATGGATCTGCTCAACGAGCCGGCCGAGTAACCGCTTACACTATAACCGTAACACTATGGCACTCAAACGTCAACACGATATGATGGCGGCTTTCTCGATGGCATCGATGACCGATGTCATCTTCCTGCTGCTCATATTTTTCATGGTCACCTCCACATTCGTGTTTCCGACGGCCCTGGAGGTCAACTTGCCCCAAAGCTCCGAGCAGACGGCCATCAAGCCCGGTACGCGCGTGTTTATCGATCGCGAGCAGCGGCTCTACGCCTCGTTTGGCAACGAGGAGCCCCAGCCTCTTGAGGCCGATGCGTTGCTCACGTTCCTACGCATGACCCAACAGTCGTCTCCCGAGCAGTTTATCGCCATATATGCCGATGAGGAGGTGCCCTACGGCAAGATAGTCGAGGTGCTCGACCTCGGCGCACGCAACAACCTGAAGATGGTGCTCGCCACCAAGCCTTCCACCAAGGCACCCGCAGCGCAGAATGCGCCACAACCGGCCACAACACCCTCCACTGACAATGAAGTCCGACAATAAGAACCGAGCTATCGCTGCGGTCGGGACAGTGCTGTTCCACCTCGCCGTGCTTGTGGCCCTCGTGATGGGCTACATGCGCTACGCGCCTGTCGAGGAGCGTCGCTGGCCCCCTGTCGACTCGTCCGAGATACTTTTTGCGGGCGAGTACGTGATGCTCGGCGACCGTCCCGATGCCACGGTGACGACCTCCGACGAGCCTTCAGCCGAAAAGACGGCAGAGGAGACCGGCGAACCGGGCACAGAACTCGTTGACGAGGGCGCGGCTGCCACTCCCGCACCCGTCGTCAGCTCCAAGGTGGAGTCGCCTGTAAAGGTACAGGAGAAGCCGCGTCCCGAAAAGACAGGACCGACCAAGGAGGAGCTGGCCCGTCAGGAGCGGGAGAAGCAACGTCGCGAGGAGGCACAGAAGATTAACAACCGAGTGAATTTCGGAGGCCGCGGCAAAGGTGCCGGCAAAGCCGGGAGCCCCAACGGTAACGCCTCGACAGGCGCTTTGTCGGGCGCGCCGGGGCATGACCTCAAGGGGCGCACCGTCGCCCGGTGGGGACGACCGTCAAGCACCCTTGCAGGTGTCATCCGCATAAGGGTGAGTGTCAACAAGCAGGGCAAGGTGGTCGGCACTCCCTCATATGTCGGAGGTTCGGGGCCGGCTGCGGCCAACATGACCGTGCGCCAGCGTTGCATCCAGGCCTCACGCGAGTCGCAATTCTCCGTGGCCCTTGACGGCCCCGCCACCCAGACCGGCGTCATAACATGGCGCTTTGAATAATGCATGACACACAATGCTTAAGGCGTTGTGTGTTAGCGTGTCTTAGGGCGTAGGGTTAATTATTGATTATGCATTATGGATTATGAATTGATGAAGTTTTGGGCCATGATAAATGGCGTGCAGGTCGGACCGATGGATGGCCGGCAGTTGCTTGCGTGCGGCCTCACCCCGCAGACGATGGTGTGGTATGAGGGACTGCCGCAGTGGGTGCCCGCATCGACCGTACCCGAGCTTGCCCCGTTGTTTGCCAGGCCCATGCCGGGGTGGGAAAAGCGGCCACAGCAGGACTTGCGTCCACCGTGTCCCCCGACCTACCTTGTATGGTCGATAGTCGTCACCGTGCTGTGCTGCAACCTGTTGGGAATAGGGGCAATCATATACAGCACACAGGTCACCACACGATACAACCGTGGGGATTATGAGGGAGCAGCCAAGGCCTCCAACCGTGCCCAGGCATGGATTATCATCACGGTGGTCGCCGCCCTCGTCATGATACCGTTTTATGCCATCCTATGATGACGACGCGGGGTAAGGTCATCACTGGCGGTGTCGCACTGTTGGCGATTGTGGCCGTGTATTTCATGTTTGACCCCTCCACGATGCATTTCCCGCGATGCCCTTTTCTTGTCCTTACGGGATGGCGTTGCCCCGGATGCGGCTCCCAGAGGGCGGTTCATGCCCTGCTTCACGGCGACATTGCCGCCGCCTGGAATTTTAATGCCGCGCTTGTCGCCGCATTGCCATTGATAGCGTTGCTACTTGTGGCGGAGACGGTCAGGACCCGTCATTCCCGTTTCTATTTGCGGGTCAATTCCACCCCCATGCTGATAGGATGTGCCGTCGCATTGCTCCTGTGGTGGCTGGCACGCAATATCTTCGGATGGTGAATTTGTCCTGTTTTTGGTCATAGAAATGCCGTTGTGAAGCGTATAACTTTGCATGACATGGTGTTATGGTCCTATATGGGTAGGACAAATTTATGCTTGCGGGTCTTGCGGGGGAATCTGATTTGAGCCTATCTTTGCATTATGAAGCAGATATTGAAATATCTTCCGGGAATCTTTATAGCGTTCTTCGGACTGTCGTTCACGGGGCATATCCAGGCCACCGTACCCGACAGCCTGTTGACCGAGCCGGCGATACGCAGGCTTGTGGTGAGCCATCCCGACAGTGTGCTCACATTGCTGGATATGGCAGAGGCACGTGGGATTGCAGGTTTTCCCGCATATCGGCGCAATGTCATGCGGGCAGTAGCCTACAACGAGAAGCGCATGTTCAGGATGAAAGAGGAGTATGCGCGTCGCGCCCTGTCGGACGACTCCATCGTGAGCGCCCCTAAGCTCCATGCCCAGGCGTTGATGATGGTGTCGGATGCCCAGAGGTTCTACGGTCAATATCAGCAGAGTATCGAGAGTGCCATGCGGGCAATGGAGATAGCGCGTGCCACGGGTAACCGGCCTGCTGAGTACAACACCCTCACGACGATGGCCCGCACCGCCTTTGACATGAATGATAGCAAGCGTGGCTACGGGTATCTGGAGGAGGTGATAGCGGCGGCTGAGGGTTCCGACGACGTGCGTGAGCTTGCCAACGTGTCTCATGCCATAGGGATGAAGGTGATACAACTTTATGCCGAGGGGAAATATGAGGACGCATTGCGCGAGAGCGGCCGCAGGATGAAGGTTATCGGGCGTATCGACAGGCTCGGAGGCGCCCCCGGCGGCTTTACTGACCAGCAACGGGCCTATACTTATGCCCGAGAGGCGTCCACACGTATAAAACTCGGGCAAAGGGAGAAGGCGGCTGATGCCTACCGCAGGTTTCTCGGCACCGTCTATGGGTCGACTGTAGAGGGACGAGCCTTTATCACCGACTACCTGCTTGATGCGGGTAAGTATGCCACGGTCATCGAGTTTACGCGTCCTCTATATGCCGTATTCCAGTCAACGGACACCATCAACGATGACTATTGGAGCCTACTCTACTCCAATGCCCGTGCCTATACGGGACTTGGCGACGCCGCCAGGGGATATGCGCTTATGGATCGTGCGGCCACTGTAAGAGACAGCCTGTATGCCCGTGAGAAAAACAGCCGCGCCCAGGAGATGGCGGCAGTGTTTGCCCTCAACGACCGTGAACTGGCTCTCGCGCAGTCGAAGGTGGACGCGGAACGCCGCAATATGGTCATCGTCATATTGTCGTGCGTGCTCCTTACTGTCGGGATACTGTGCGTGACCGTCTCGTTGTCATTGCGCAAGGCGCGTCGCCGCAACCTGATATCCGCCCGACAGATTGCCGAACTGACACAAAACCGTGAAGATATGCGTAAATATATGGCCAACAGCCCTGCCGGAAAGAGCGGGGAACCGAAATCCGACAATGAAAGCGACATCCGCATGGAACATGCCCTCTTTATCGACATGGAACGCCGTATAATGGATAAACAGCTCCATATGTATCCGTCGGTGTCATTAAAGGAGGTGGGTGCGCTGTGCGGCCTGTCTCAGGCTCGGGTACAACAGCTTGTCTCCAAATTTACCGGCTCGCCGTTCAAGGACTATATGACCCGCCTGAAGGTGGAGCAATCCATCAACCTGATGAGGGAGCATCCCGAGTGGACTATTGAGGCCATCGCCAAGAGCGCGGGATTCAACAGCCGCAACACGTTCTATCAGAATTTCAACCGTCTTTACGGGATGACCCCGGCACAATACCGCAAGGTCATTCAATAATCGCTATAAGGATTATCGCTCCTCTAAATTACAATAAGACTAATAAGATATGAGAAATATTTGCTTGAGAACCATCTCGAAACATCACATATCATTCTAATAATTAATAAATTAAACAACAGCTCATGAAAAAATTGTTTTTTATCTTAGCGTGTGTGCTCCCTCTCTGCCTGTTCTCATCCTGCGGTGATGATGACGACGATAAGGACATCTACTATGTGGCCCTTGACACGGAGGCATCAAGTGTGAATTTTGTCAACAACCTTTACCTGCAGATGGCATTGGGTAACTATATCGAGGATGTCAACCTGCAGCTTCGCGGCACTAAGAATGGAACCAATTACGGTGTTACACAAAAGGATGCCGAGAAGATATTTGACTCTTTCTGCAAGAGCGTCAAGGATGATATCAACAAGCTTGAATTGCCGACTCTTGACGACACCTATATGGTGCTCCTGCTCAAGAAGGCGGTTTCCGATCCCAATGCCACAGGCCCGACGGTGAAGTCGCAGAAAGTGGTCTTGAAGTAACGCCTTGAATCGCCATCCTGAATCACACTGAATTTCACACATAAAGGCGGCGCCATCCCGTAAGGGGTGACGCCGCCGTCCATTATCACGAAATAAAAACCAATTTCAGAGGGTCACTTTACAATCTTGCCTGTCACCGGAATGGAGGCGCCGGCATTTACTATGTAGACCCCGGGCACGAGGCGGGAGAGGTCGAGATTGTCGCCGGTGGTGTGCGCCACGCGGATTCCCGCGAGGGTGTAGACGCTAATTTCCGAAGCATCCGTGACGCGGAGGGTCACGCCGTCAAAGTCTATGGCGGGTAGAGTCGTCCCGATGGTGTCAAGGCCGGTTATCTGCTTGGGAGTCACGCCATTCTCGTCAATGATGAAGTAATGGTCCTTTCCGGCGGTGATGGTGTGGTCGGTGAGCTGCTTGCCGTTGTTCCTGTTATTGAAGATGAGGTTAAACGAGCCACTCTCGGCATCGAGGGGAAACACCTTGTGGGTCACGCCGTCAATCTCACGCTCGTCGATGACGGCCTGTCCAGGCCATGCGCCGTATATCTCGCCGTCGCCCCACGCATAGAGGCCGAGGGAGTCCCAGCCTGTGCGGTCCTCGACATAGATATAGTGGTTGGCCGTCGGGATGGCCGGTAGGCTGCCCGAGATGCTGAAATTGTCAATGGCAAGAGCCATGGCGGCCTGTGCGTCGCTGCCTGAGGCCACCGATATGTTCCAAGCGAGATAGAGGTCACATCCGCGTCCGAGCACGGTGGGGAGGATGTCGCTCACGGTTACGGTCTCGCCGGGGACTGCGGCATATCCCTCGGTGGCATCGTCGGGTTCAAACCTGGTGTAGAAATCCTCGCCTGCCGAGGTCCAGTTGCGTCCGTCGACCGACCAGTAGAGCTGTACGGCAAATCCGGCCGCATTCTTCCCCTTACGGTACTTCTCGATGTCGTAGGAGACAAGCAGTAACAACGTGAGCATTACCGAGAGCACGCCGATGACTATACAGGTGGCATAGAGGTAACGGCGCGACTCCCGTTGGGATGCATCGTAGGCGGAGTCGATGATGGGTAGCAGTTCCGACATCTCAAGCATACGCAGCTTGGCGTTGCAGGCCGTGGCATCGTTGATGCTTTGGTGGATATAGCGGTAAGCGCGGTCGATGTCGCCGTCCTGATAGAGCATCATGGCGAGTTCCTGTAGCGACAGGTATTCCATCACCCCGTTGCGGAGGTCGCAGGCCGCCGACAGGGCGAGGTAGCGTTCACGCCCTATGCGGTCGCCGTTCAGGGCGCATATCTGGGAGAGGATGTGATATTTCACGGCCCCTTCGCGCGATGGTATGTCGGCATCCACGCTCTGATGCATGGCGTGGAGTGCACCGCGCCAGTTGCCGGCGTCCATGTGCCGACGGGCAAGCAGCACGTCGTTGTCGGGACGCAGTGTCAGGGCCGAGTCGCGGTAGGCGCTTTTGGCTGCGTTGTATCGTTCCCGGAGTGTGCGGTCGAGGGAATGTGCGGCGAGATTGCGGTAAACCTGTACCCCGAGGCAGTAGTGGTCGAAGCGGTCGTTGTCGTCGAGGCGTGAGCCGTCGATGGAGGCGAATATGTCGTGGGCCTCCTTGTACATAACTCCCGATGTGTTGTAGATGAACACCACCTTCATCAATGCGCGGCGAGTGAGGGTGGAGTCGCCTATGGCGCGCGCAAGGTTGAGGGCACGCTTGGCATGGTCGAGGGAGGAGTCGAGTGAGTAGCTCATGTAGGCTTCCTGTAGGTTGAGCTCGCCGTCGTAATGCTGGCGTGGGGTGACGGCGGTGGCGAGGGTGCGTTTAAGCTAGTCAATCTGTCGTTCTTTCCGTGCCACATATTCGGGATAGCGTCCAAGTGTGGCATCAAGCTGCCGCAGCCAGTCGGGGGTGTCTCCCGCATTGGAGATGAGACACCACGCGATGCACAGGATTGCAAGCAGCTGTCGTATCATCGCGAATGGATGAGGTGGGAGGTAGTCATTTCGCGCAGTATGACGGGAGCCTCGGGACCCATGTTGAATATTAGGTCGAGAATGCTTAGGCCGGAGGTGAATCCGTAGCGGTCGCTCCACATCTGATAGTAGGGCACGACGGGGAATTCGGGCAGCGGGCGCGAGCGGTGGTCGTCCTCGTGATAAGCCCCGTCTCGGTCTATGATGCGTGTGTCGAGGGTGAGAATGCGCCTTATTACGGCGTCAAGGGCGTTGTTAAACTCTTTCATCGACTCGGCGGGCATGTCGTACAGCGGCTCAAATTCATCGCGGTAGAACTCAAAGAATGGCGTCCTGCCATAGGCCGAATATATTGCGCCCCAATGGAGATGCCACCATTGGCCGTGTGACGATAGTCGCACGTCGCCCCAGGTACCGCGTGACATGCCCTCCTCCGATGTCAGGGGTGCTGAGAGCCGGTGTATGCCGCCGGTGCCGAGTATCGTGAGGCGGTGAGTGTCCTTCTGCCGCTTGTTGAAACGCATGCCGTAGTCTATGACGGCACGTGGATATGCGCTCATGAGGGCGTAGTAGGGTATGCTGCCGCAATAGGCGGGGGGCAGCAGCACGGTGCGGTCGGGAAACAGCACGAGCGGGGAATAGCGGGGAGAGTCTGACATCGCGTTACTTGTCGGGGTTGGCATCCTTGAAGATGCGGTTCCAGCGCACGCCTCCATTGAAGATACCCTTGTCCTTGTCGAAGGATATGAGGACAAACATCGGCTTGCCCACGATGTGGTCTTCAGGCACGAGACCCCAATAGCGCGAGTCGAGGGAATTGTCGCGGTTGTCGCCCATCATGAAGTAGTAGTCCATCCGGAACGTGTAGTGGGTGGCGGGCTTTCCGTCGATATACACTGTGTCGCCGCGCAGCTCGGCCTCGTTGTGCTCGTAGTTGCGTATGGCGCGGCCGTAGAGATGCCAGTTTTGGGGCGTAAGCCCGATTGTCGCGCCTTTCTTGGGTATCCATATCTCCCCGTAGTCGGCACGCGTCCAGTTGGCCGACAGCTCGGTGGGGTAGAGCGACAGCGGTTCGGGTACGGAGGGTTTCTCCTGCATGACCTTGGCAATGCCCGGCATTGCCTCAAGCTGCGCCGCCATGTCGAGGGTGAGCGGCGAGTTGTAGACGGTGGGGACTGAGCCGTCGGGGTTGACGGCAAATCCGAGCGACTGTAGCGACGGCACGTCGGCGGGGGTCACGGGGACGACGCGGCGGTCATCGACAGGGATGTCGAGAGCCTCCCATTCAGCTTCGGTCATCGGGCCGTCCTTTTTCTGGAAGTAGTAGTTGAACTGCACATTCTGCGGCTGCTCGATAGGCTCGCCGTCGATATATATCGTGCCGCCGACAATCTTCAGGCGTTCTCCGGGAAGCCCGACGGCGCGTTTGACGTAATTCTCGCGGCGGTCGACGGGGCGGTAGATGACCTCGCCAAACTGTGCCTTGTTCATCTTGACCGCCGTGCGCCCGTACATCTCTATGAGGTGGTAGTAGTCGGGATTCTGTGCCTTTAACGCCACGGTGTCCCCCGCAGGGAAGTTAAACACCACGATGTCGCCGCGCTCCACGTTGCCAAGACCCTTGAGGCGGTGGTATTTCCAGTTGGGCCACTCGACATAGCTCTTGGTGTTGATGATGGGGAATGTATTCTGCACCAACGGGAAATGTATCGGTGTCATCGGCACGCGCGGGCCGTAGGCCATCTTGTTGACCCATAGGTAATCGCCTGTCAACAGTGTCTTTTCAAGCGAGGAGGAGGGTATCTGGTAGTTCTGCCCGATGAATGTGAACACGAAGTAGACAAGCACCAGGGCATACAGGATGGCATCGACCCAGCTCATCACGCCGCGCACGACGGGATTCTTGCTCTTTTTCCACCAAGTCAGGGGTATATAGCCCGTTATGTAGATGTCAAACAACAGGAAAAGCAGTATCGCCACCCACCAGTTGCCGAGCCATGCGACCCATGCAAGGAATATGACGGCGACAATCGTGAAGCGTATCCACCGCGATGTGCGTGTCTCCTTGACACGGCGTTTGAAATCTTCGGCAAGGCCGTTGCGTTGTGGGGTATCCTTCATCACGGGTCAGTTTTTGGCGTTAACGATATCAAGCAGCGCGGTATCCTTTATCAGCCCGTGCATCAGTTCGTCCATCGTCAGGAATCCCTTGCGTCCGTTGACCCACTCGGCGGCTACGACTGCCCCGAGGGCAAATCCCTCGCGGCTCTTGGCGCGGTGCTCGATGGTGATGGCATCGACATCCGACTCCCAGGTTATGATGTGGGTGCCGGGCACCTCCCCCTCGCGGCGATGGGCGATGGGCAGCTCTGACGGCTTGGCGTCCTCCTCCACCCATCCCGATATGCGGGCGGTGTTGGAGATAAGTCCCTCGGCGAGGGTTATGGCTGTGCCGCTTGGATGGTCGAGCTTGTGGATGTGGTGTATCTCCTCCATCGAGGGGCGGTAGGAGGGGAAGTTGTTCATCAGCGCGCTCAGGTACTTGTTGAGGGCAAAGAAGATGTTAACGCCGAGACTGTAGTTGGATGTCCAGAAGAATGTGGCCTCCCCACGGTCGCAGACGGCCTTTATCTCAGGCATGCGTGCTGTCCAGCCTGTGCTTCCCGACACTACGGGAACGCCTTGAGCAAAAGCCTTGTAGTAGTTGTCGACCGCTGTGGCGGGTGTGGTGAACTCTATGGCGACATCTGCCGAGCGGAAGGCGTCGGAGTCAAAATCCTGCTGGTTGTCAATGTCTATGACGGACACAATCTCGTGGCCGCGTTCCTTTGCTATCCGCTCGATGGTCTTGCCCATCTTGCCATATCCTATAAGCGCTATCTTCATTGCAAGTAGGTGTTTATCGTGAATGAATATCCCGCAAGGCGGTGAATATGAGATGCAAATTTACACAATATGCCCCATTTACATCCTAAAAATTGCTTAAATTTGTGACCTCGACCTCTCGCATATTCAAAATTGACAGCATGAATCAGCGCATAAAGTTCATCTCCTTGTTGCAGACCATAGCCATTATCCTCGTCGTGGTGGGGCACTCCCTACATGAATATCCTGTCAACCACGGGGAAGACACGTTGGTTTACAGGATGATATATGCATTCCACATGCCGTTGTTTGTGTTCATATCGGGATTCCTGTTCTGTTATTCAATCTCACGTAAAGGTGTCTTGCCATATGGCCGGTTTCTGATGGACAAGGCTTTGCGTCTTCTTGTCCCGTATTTTGTATTGGGCGCGGCTACGTTTGTTCCACGGGTCATGATGAGCGGTATGGCGGATGAGCCGATTGAGCCGTCGTTGCACGGGCTTTTGGAGTCGTTGCTTTATTCCGACCGGCTTGTCATCGTGTTTTTCTGGTTTCTTACGATGTTGTTTGTGCTGTTTAACCTGATGTATGGCGCTGTAAGGATATTCAAGGGCAGACTCAGGTCGGCGTTCTATCTTGTAACGGGGAGTGTGGCCATTCTGCTCAATCTTCTCATAGACCCTTACGGGATATGCCTGTTCAGCCTTGGGCGTGTAGCCCAGCTTATGGTGTATTTTGTCGCCGGAATGGCTTACGCCACATGGGAAGGCACGACCGACCGCGTGTTGCATCTTGGCGGGTGGTTTTCACTCGTCGTTTTCGGTGGGCTGTTCGTGGGACTGTTTTTTACCCGCAGCATGTTTATCGGAGGGGAGATGTTTTGCGCGTTTGCCGGCATTGGAATGGCTGTGGCGTTGGCTCATATCCTTGAACGGTATGGCGTGCGCTTCCTCGACCATCTGGAGGGGTTCTCTTATATGATTTTCCTGCTGTCTTGGTACACGGGCACATTGTCGCAGCAGGTGTTGCACCATTTCACTGATTTTGACTGGTGGGTATATACTTTGGTTGCGATTGTCACGAGCATATATGTGCCATGGCTTTTTGGGCGTTGGGTTCACGGGACGAGGCACAGGCGAGTGGCGCGGTTTATATTGTTATGTCTTGGTGATAGGCCAAGGGGATAGGTTACCGGCGGTTGCGTGGGTGGTAGGCGAGGATTTCGCGGCGCAGGGAGGTGCGGTCGATGTGAAGGTAGATTTCGGTGGTGGCGATGCTTTCGTGACCGAGCATCTGCTGGATGGCGCGCAGGTTGGCGCCCCCTTCAAGGAGATGGGTGGCAAAGGAGTGGCGCAGCGTGTGGGGGGAGATTTCCTTGTCGATGCCGGCAAGCCCACAGAGGCTCTTGATGATGTAGAATATCATGATGCGGCTCAACCGGCGTCCGAGACGCGAGATAAACAGTATGTTCTCCTCTCCCCGCTTGATGTTCATGTGGTTGCGGTCTTCAAGCCAAAGCCGTATCTGCTCTATAGCAACTTCCGATATGGGTATCATGCGCTCCTTGCTCCCTTTGCCCTTGACGATTATATACTCGTCGTCGAGGTATAGCCGGCTTATCTCAAGGTTTATAAGCTCTGACACGCGCAGGCCGCATCCGTACATGGTCTCGATGATGGCGCGGTTGCGCTGTCCCTCGGGAGCCGACATGTCGATGGCGGCAATCATGCGGTCAATCTCATTGACCGTGAGTACCTCGGGGAGATGGCGGCCAAGGCGTGGCCCTTCGAGCAGTATCGCCGGGTCGTCCTCAATATACCCCTCCATGCGCAGGAACTTGAAGAACGACTTTATGCCCGACAGTATGCGTGCCTGCGACCGCTCGGCGATGCCGAGGTCATGTAGCGACGCCACAAACTCGTGCAGCATTCCCAGGTCGACATCACGTAGCCGTATCCCTCCCGAGGAGAGATAACGCAACAACTTCCCGACGTCGTCGGCGTAGGCTTCGCGGGTGTTGTCCGACAGGCCGCGCTCCAGCAGCAGGTAGGCCTGATAGCGTCGTTGCAGGGCTTCTATGTCGTCGATAGCCCGCATCAGAACCAGAGCGAGAAATGTTGGCAGGGCAGATGGGGCATCGCCGTTATGATACCGATACGCCCGTTGGTGAAGCTCATGCCGTGTTTCATGACTGACAGCGAGTCCTCCCACAGTGCCCTCATATCGGGGCGCCCGAGATTTCTCATCACCGCTATTCCCCCTCCGTCAAGGATATGGGGCATCACGATGCGCAGAGTCCCGATGCATCCGCAGGTGTCGTTTACAAGCATAAAGGGAGGATGCCCGTTGAGTGACGCGAGGTACTCCTTGGTGGCATCCTCGAGGGTGGCATAGCGTGTCACGCGGTCCCCAAACGGAGAGGTGAGCGCCGTGTAAATCTCGTCGTGCACGTCGCTGCCCGTATAGACCATGAGGCGGGATGCCGAGTCGACCTCCAGCATCGACACGGATGACACTCCGTAGGATGCGCCGCACTGCAATATCAGCGCGGGGTTGAAACGGCACGTCACGCGGAACAGCAGCTTTGCGCTCTTCAGCGATATGACGCGGCGGTGGCGCCCCTTGTTGTTGGCCATGTCGAGCGACATCCGCCGAGCTGTGGCGAGCCGCTTGTAAGCATAGTAGGGGGATTTCTCGACAAGGACACCACGGATGAACGCGAATGCAAACGGGGAGTGCACGCCAAACCCGAGGCTTTGGCGGTAGCGTTTGAGCGCGGAGCCGTATCTACTCAATTTTCCCATTGTCGTTCTTCCGCCGCCAAGCCATAATCGCCATGACTACAGCGGCTGCAAAAGCTATATAAATCACTATGATTGAGATATATGCGGCTGTCACCGTAGCATGCACCGACGGTGGGTCGAACCGCATCACCACATCATATTCCCCGGCGGGAAGCCTCATGGCACGCAACAGGTAGTCGACACGTGCTATCGGTGTCTCCTTGCCGTCGACCGTGGCTTTCCATCCCCAGGGGAAGTAGACCTCCGAGAACACGGCCACGCCTCCGCGGGCCGAGCGGGCGCGGTAGCGCAGTTCGTTGGGGGCGTATGAGGTCTCGTAGATGGTGTCACCGGGTGTCACGACAGGCTGTGTGGTGCCGAGAATATCCTTGAACCGCGTGTCGCTCACTGCCGTGACGGCGGGGTTGATATGGTCGAGCGCGTCCATCTCGGCATCGGCTCCGTCGACATACTCCACCCTGTCGACCCACCATGCGTTGCCGAGGGCGTCGGGATTCTGGAACACCTCGTTGTCGCTCACGACTATGTAGCGGGCGTTGAGCATGTTTAGCACGTTCCAGTCGGCCGAGTCGGGCTGCTGGTTGCGGAAGTTGCCGAGATGGCGGTCTATCATATCCTGATAGCGTGTCAGCTTGGCCGCATGGTAGCCGCCAATCATCTTGTGGCGGTAGGATGGCGCGGCCTGGTCAAAGTTGGGTATATCGAGCACGCGGTAGTTCATGCCGGTATCGGCGAGTATCTGCCTGTCGACCTCGCGCATGGGGAACGGGTCGCCCTGCGTGAGCTGGCGCGGCACAAAGCTCTCGGAGTCGAGGTAACGCTTGTTGACGGCATACAGGTCTCCGGCGATGAATGCCGTGATAAGCAGGCACGCCACCGGCTTGCCTATTTTCTTTGTCGCAAACAGCCACAGGATACCGAGTCCAACGCCTATGAGGATGAAGCTGCGCAGGGCGTCGTCGCTCACGAGCGACATCCTGATGGAATCTATTGCGCCGAATACGGCGCGGTACTGGGGGTCGGTGCGGTAGGCGCCGAGCTGTGCGTCCTCCATCGAGCTGAGGGACGAGCCGAATATCTCGGGGGCGATGAAGCCGAGGGCGCATATTGCCATGCATACGCCGAAGCTGCCGAGGATAGCGACGCGATATTGCCGCCACATGTCTTCTGACGCAAACAGCTGCTTCAGGGCCAATATGGCGAGCAGTGGTATGGTAAACTCCGCGATGACGAGTATGGACGCCACGGTGCGGAACTTGTTGTACATCGGGAAATGGTCGATAAACCAGTCGGTTAGCCACATCATATTGTGCCCCCACGACAGGAATACAGAAAACAGGGTGAGGGCGAGCAGTGTCCACTTCATGGGGCCCTTGACGATGATACATCCGAGGACGAACAGGGCGAATACAAACGCCCCGACATATACAGGCCCGTTGGTCATCGGCTGGTCGCCGAAGTATTGCGGGAATTGGGCTACAAACTGTGCCTCCTCGGGCGCGAGACTGCCTGTGGCGACCAATTGGCGACCTCGGTCGGTGTCGTAGAGCGACAGCAGCTTGTTGTCCCCCTTTTCAGGCTTGATTGTCGCGCCCCCTTTGATGTTGGGGATAAGCAGTGTCAGCGTCTCGTCGCGGCCGTAGCTCCACGCCGTGATATAGTCCTTGTCAAGTCCTGTGCTCGCCTGCGCTGACGGACCGTCGGCAGGGGTCAGCTCGGAGTGCCCTCCTCGCATGGTCTCCTTGCTGTACTCATACGTGTTGTAGAGGTTGGGGAGATTGGCTGTGACGGCGAGTGCCCCGGCTATTGCGAGCACGCCGGTGGCGATGCCCCATTGGCGCAGGTTTTTCTTCTTGAGCAGGATGCAGAAATAGGCTATCACAAATCCCGCGATGACAAACAGGAAGTAATAGGACATCTGTATATGGTTGCTCGCTATCTGCATCATGGCAAACAGTGCCGCCACCGCGCCGCCAAGCAGATACTTGCCACGGTAACACCACACGATGCCGGCTATTGTCGGCGGGATATAGGCGAGGGTGACAAATTTCCATATGTGCCCCGCCCCGATGATGATAAAGAAGTAGGATGAGAATCCGTAGGCGATAGCTCCGGGCAAGGCGAGATACCACCTCACCCTCATGGCGAGCAACAGGATGAAAAATCCAAGCATCATGATGAACACCAGGTTGACGGGCGACGGAAATCCGAGGCTGTAGGCCGTCCCTATCCAGCTTATGAGCCGACTGGAGGGATAGGAGGGTGCAATCTGGAAATTGGGCATCCCCGAGAACAGCGAGTTGGTCCATCGTGTGGTCTCGCCGGTGGCCTCGGTGAACGCCTTGGCCTCCTGGCCGATGGCGACACCTTGCTGCATGTCGTGCTGGCGCAGTTCGTTGCCCTGCATCGCATCGGGATAGAAGTATATCCACGAGATGGCGGCTATCACCACTATGGAAGCGATGATGCCTATGAGCTTGGTATATTTCATTTTACAGTCTAATCGGGGGGAATGGCTATTCGTAGTGGATGGGTATCTCGCGGTCGATGCTGTGGTCGAGTGAGATGAGTGTCTCGGTGCCGGTGACGCCGTGTATCATCTGTATCTTGTCGTTGAGCAACTCCATAAGGTGCTCGTTGTCACGCGCATACAGCTTGACGAGCATCGTGTATGGGCCGGTTGTGAAGTGACATTCGACGATTTCGGGAATCTTCTCCAGTTCTGGCACCACATCGCGGTACATCGCCCCGCGCTCAAGGTTCACTCCGATGTAGGTGCAGGTGCTGTAGCCCAGCACCTTGGGGTTGACGTGATAGCCTGAGCCGGTAATCACCTCCAGGTCAATCATGCGCTGTATGCGCTGGTGGATGGCTGCACGTGACACGCCACACTCGGTGGCGACATCCTTGGAGGCTATACGCGCGTTGCGCATCACGATTTCAAGAATCTTACGGTCGAGATTGTCTATTTTCTCCATAATATTTTCGATGGTATTTTGAAATTGTGGACAAATGTAAGCAATCTTTTTGTATCCCGATGCAAAATGCGCGCAAAAATGGCTTTTTTGGCCCCGTCACGCACCATTTTCACATCATTTGTCTATCTTGGCAATCTTCCGCAACTTGGCGGGGAGGTCGATGTTGTCGTTCATGCCCGAGAACAGTTCCGAGCCTACGCCGACCGCCATCACCGGCACGGGATTGGCGGTGTGGTGGACGGTTGTCCAGCCCATGCCGGTATGGGTGTCGAGTATGCGGAATGTCTCGACGGCAAATGCCTTGAAGTTGGCATACATAGTCTTCTGGTCGGGTGTGGCAGTGTTGGCGAATGTGTCGTTGAACAGATTTTCGAGGCGAGCTGTCTCCTCCTCGGTTACAGGCACCGCGCGCCAGAATCCGAAGTCGTTGGCCAACATCTCCCTCATATCCTCCCACCGATAGGCGCGGCGGGAACGCAGCATGGCCTGCAGCCGCTCGTTGAAGCGGTCTTTTGACACTCTCTGATAGGGCAGGTATTTGAGGTCGGCAGTGTAACCGTGGGCCGTGTTGCCTATCGCCATGCCTCCAGTCTCGTGATCGGCGGTGACGAGGATTAGGGTCTCGTCGGGATGTCGCAGGTAGAAGTCATATGCGATGGCGAGGGACTCGTCAAACGCGAGCACGTCGCCAATGGCGGTCGCCGCGTCATTGGCGTGGCAGGCATGGTCGATGGCTCCACCCTCGACCATCATGAAAAATCGCTCGGGCTTCTGCTTCAGGAGGTGGTTGAGGCATGCGCGGGTCATATCCTGGAGCCGCAGTGCTCCGGCAACTGAGTCGATGGCATAGCCTATGCCGCTGTCGTGGGGACGGTTGGTCCCGAGCAGCACGACGCGCGGTGATGTGAGTGTTGCGAGAGTGTCGAGGCCGTAGGCGGTCTGCACTCCGTTTTGCTCAAACAGATTCCACAAGTCGGTCGGATTGCCGCTCTTGTCCTTGAGCCCGCGCCAGTTTGCTCCTCCAATGAAGTCAAATCCTGACTTTGCCGCCTGAGAGCCGATTTCATAGTAGCGGTTGCGTGACGGTGCCTTGGCATAGAACGCTCCGGGTGTGGCATCGTCAGGTGCCACTGAGGTCACTATGCCGATGCCGTAGCCCATGTCGCGCAACTGCTCGGCGACCGACACCACCGGCACCGAGTCGGTGGTCATCCCCATCATGCCGTTGCGGGTCTTGACGCCGGTGGCGAGTGCCGTTCCGGCAGCGGTCGAGTCGGTGATGTCATTTGAAGCCGAATAGGTTATGGCCGTGGAGACGACGGGAAAGCGGAGCATGGTGAGCACGCTGTCCTCCTTGACGACGTCGCGCAGGTATTGTTGGGTGGTGTTGACCTGTCCCCAGCCCATGCCGTCGCCGATGAAGTAGAATATATACTTGGGGGCCTCGGCGGCTATGGCACCGAGGGTCATCATCAAGAGCGACAATGTGGCAAAAAAGCGATTTTTCATTGTGGGTTAAAGGTTATAGGTTATAAGTCTAATATGTCTGATAAGTCTGATAGGCTTTTTAATTGTGCGTTGAACTGAGCATTAGTTCAAGCATAGGGTCGATAAACCGGCGGTCGTTGCACAGGCGCGGGACCTTGCGCTGTCCCCCGAGCTTGCCGGTGGAGCGCAGCCAGTCGTCAAAGAGTCCATGGCGTGCGGCCACGACCGTGGGCGCGTCGAGGAAGATGCCCTTGTAGCGCTTGGCCTGATAGTCGGAGTTTTCCTGCTGTAGGCTTTCGTCAAGCACTGCGGCAAACTGTGCCATGTCGGCCGGAGGCGTGGCAAATTCCACAAGCCACTCGTGGCGGCCACGCGAGTGGTCGCCGGCATAGACCGGCGCGGCGGTGTAGTTGAGCACCGCGCAACCGGTAATTGATGTCGCGCGGGCCATTGCCGCCTCGGCGTTGTGCACCATCAGCTCCTCGCCAAAGGCGTTGATGTAGTGCTTTGTGCGCCCCGCGATTGTAATCTTGACGGGGTCCGTGCTCTCGACCCGCACGGTGTCCCCTATGCGGTATCGCCATAGCCCGTTACAGGCCGTGATTACAAGCTCGTACACGCAGCCCGGCTCCACTTCCCACGCGGTGAGGGTCGGAGGAGTGGGATTGTCGGTCTCGCCGAGCGGGATGAATTCATAAAATACCCCTATGTCGAGCAATAGCAGCATTGCGTGGTCTTCGGTCGCGTTCTGCACGGCAAAGAATCCCTCCGAGGCGTTGTAGGTCTCAAGGTATCTCATTTTGGAGGGGTCGGTGATGGCGGCATACTGCTCGCGGTAGGGGGCAAACGAGATGCCGCCGTGGAAGAATACCTCAAGATTGGGCCACACGTCGTGTATGGTCGATGCGCCCGCGGCCTTTATCACTTCCTTTAGTACGGTGAGAAACCATGAGGGGACACCCGAGAGATTGGTGATGTTCTCGCGGAGCGCGGCGTTGACGAGCGCGGGGAGCTTTGCGCTCCAATCGGCCATCAGTGCCACGCGCTTGGAGGGCACGCGGACGAGATTGGCCAGGGGATTGATGTTGGCGATGAGGCTTGCCGATAGGTCGCCGACTCTCACTCCCGCCGGGAGTGTCAGCTCGTTGGCGAAGCTCCCTCCGAGTATGAATGCCTTCCCGGAGAATACGCGGCTGCCGGGGTAGAGGTTGAGATAGTGCGACACCACGTCGGAAGCCCCTTGGTAATGGCACCGTCTCAGCGAGTCGGGGGTGATGGGCACGTATTTGCTCTTGCCGTCGGATGTCCCCGAGGACTGGGCAAAGTTGCGCGTCACGCCCGGCCAAAGGATGTCGCGCTCGCCGCCAATCATCCGCTCCACCCACGGGCGTATGTCGGCATAGGCGGTGAGCGGAATGCGGGATGTGAACTCACGATAGCTGCCGATTGTTTTCATGTCGTGGGTCTCCCCCCAAAGCGTATGCCGTCCCCGGCTCACCATCCACATCAGCTCCTGGAGCTGGATGTCGCGGGTGTGCCCGGCATATCGGCGGGAGGCGTCCACGCGGCGCATGAAATATGGCCTCAGTATCGGGGTAAAATCAATCACGTCGTCAACTATTTATGTAGACAAAGATAGCGGTTTTCAAGGGAAGATTTTCAAAAAATGAGCGGAAAATGTGTTCAGGGGAAGCCGCATAAGCGAAATAAAGACTAATTTTGTAACCAACATTCATATCCGATGAGAAAATATCTTACCCTACTGTTTGTGGCTGCCCTTGCAGCCTTGACCATGACTTCATGCGACGATGAAGGTCCCAATGGCGGATATCCCGCGCCAACGTGGTATCCATCGGGGACATGGGAGCTTGTTCAGGATTCCTACGGCATGGTGCCAGAGAGTCAGGTGGTCGAGTACACTTTCTACCGCAACGGCTCGGGGCTTTACGGCTACTATAACCGTTACGGCTCATGGGTGGAGGACCCGATGACCTGGGACGCATGGTATGAGCCGGCTGTCGGCAGCGACGTGATGTATGTGTCCACTCCCGGCGGCAGCATACAGTATACCTACCATTTCAACGGTTACGGGGATTTGCGTCTCGCAGACTACGGCAATCCCGGGGAATGGTTTATCTTTCAGGCCCTGTAGTCCTGACGGCGTATGGGAAAGGAGGGACGCATTGACATGCCGGGGCCTGGGCGCATAGCAGCCGTGGGAATGTTTGACGGGGTGCACCTCGGGCATCAGTTCCTTATCGATTTCATGCGGCGTGAAGGGGAAAAACGCGGGCTTGTCCCGACGGCATTCACCTTTTCACCCCATCCATTGGCGGTGATACGTCCGGGGAGCCATCCGCGATTGCTGTCCACCGTCAGTCGGCGTCGTGACCTGCTGCTTGAGGCGGGGGCCGATTATGTGAAGGTCATCGATTTTGACGAGGAGACGCGACAGCTTACGGCTGCCGAGTTCCTTGCCATGCTACATGCCCGCTACAATGTGAGGGCGCTTGTGCTCGGGTTTAACAACCACTTCGGCAGCGACCGTCCCGAGGGGGTGGCGCCATACAGGGAAATCGGCGCGGCTCTCGGCGTGGATGTCGTGCAGGCTCCCGGATATTGCGGCGGCGTGCCGGTCAGCTCGTCAATAATACGCGGACGAGTGTCGGCGGGGGAGGTAAGGGGAGCCGCCGACGGGCTTGGTCGGCCATATTCCCTGTCGGGCAACGTGGTGGGCGGCAAGCAGCTGGGGCGCACCATAGGTTTCCCGACGGCCAATATAGAGGTGGAGAGCCCCGACCTGCTTATACCTGCCAACGGGGTGTATGCCTGTGAGGCTGTGCTTGCCGACGGTGGAGCTTATGCCGCCATGGCCAATATCGGGCAGCGTCCCACCGTGGATGCCGAAGGTGCTCCTGTAAGTATCGAGGCTCATCTGTTGGGGTATGACGGCAACCTGTATGGCGAGAATCTTACGGTGAGGTTTTGGGAACGCATAAGGGATGAGCGTCGGTTTGACTCGGTGGATGACCTGCGTCGGCAACTGGAGGATGACGCCGCCACAACGAGGAGGCTAATATGCCCATAGAATCTAACGGAGAGGCATAGTTTTATTTTTTGCTTTTTTTGAGATTAAATTTAGCATATTTTACGGATTTATTGGCTGTTAGGTCTTGCATACTTGAATAATTCATCATACCTTTGTATCGCCTTAATATTCCGAAAATCGAAAGCCGTTAAATGCACAGTATCAACACTGCAAAATAACAACACATTTTGGACTCAGGTCGGTTTTAACGGCGATTGCTTGGCGGCAATAGCGCGTATCCGCGTCACATGACGGCTGCGCACAAGGCAACCCGTTTTGTTAGACAAGATATATACTTGAATTTTGGTTATGAGGGAGGTGCACTTCTGTGAAGAAGTGCGCCTTTTGTTTTAGAGCCTGTTTGATAGTAGAACCGCCTTGCCGCTCCCGTTTATTATTAAAAAGGCTTATAAAGACAGGCAACGCCCCACCGCCAAGGTGGAGCGTCGCCAGGGGTTAATGTGCGGATGTCCTTGAATTGAATGCCTATTATATGTAGATTCCTGATTATCTGATTATGACCTTGGTGGCTTTGTCGCCTTGACGGCGTATGAAGATGCCGCTACGGGGGTTGTCGATGCGTATGCCGTTGAGGTCGAAATATTCGGCGGGAACCTCCGGGGCATCGGTGCCTACCGCGTCAATGCCTGTCGAGCCGACTTTCTGCAGCTCGCCGCCGACTACCTCAAACGAGGCGTCTCCGGGCTGCTCCTCAAAGTAGGGGCCGACCTGTTTTGCCCAATTGTCCATGTTGAACATGACATTGTAATTGTCGGGATAGTTCTGGAAAACGTAGGAATACCATCCTGCCTCGCCTGCTACGGCGGTCATCGGGGTGCTGTTGACGTCGGTGACGTCTGAGCCGCCCTCTACGGCATGGTAGATGTGGATATTGGGAACGCCCGACCAGTCGGCGGGGAGCTTGAAGCGTATCGTGACTCTGGCTGCGGTCGGGTCTACGGCACGAATCACTTTCTTGGCGTCATCGAGTGTGTAGGCGTAGTTGCCGGCTGTCGGCTCGTACATGTCGCCGGCACTCTGGCCGCCCTCCCATCCTCCGTTGTTGAACATCACGTTGTAGCCGTCGGGGCAGTCCTTGAGGTCGTAGCTGTACCATCCGTCCTGGCCCGCAACAGGTGTCATCTCCTGGTTGTTGGCCAAGTCGCCGGTGGCACAATATACGTGCACGTGGGGTGTCGCAGCCCAATCGGCGGGTCGTAGGAACTTTATCACTATGTCGGCGGCTAAAGCTGCGGGTAGGGTGACTATGGCGAGCGTGGCGGCTGCCATGAGGCGTGTAAATCTTGTCTTCATGACTGTTGGTTTTTAATGGTACGTGAATATGTTATTGGTTGATAATGATTTTGGTCGTGTTGCCGGGCGTGGCGACTATATACAGGCCGGGGCGCAGGCTTTCGGTCGAGAACTCTCCGTTGGCCTCGATAGTGGCCGCGATGATGCCGGCAGGGGTTATTACCGTTACTTGTCCGTAGGCTGTCCCGGCAATGCGGTTGCCGGAAGGGCGTATTTTACCCGTGGATACGACGCCGGATATTGAGCCTGTCGTGCCGTGGTTTTTCACGACCTCGCCGTTGACGATGGAGTAGGTCGCGCTCACGGGGTTGGCGGTAAAGCTCGTGTTGACCTCGCCGTTGTTCCATCCGCCGTTGCCCCACCCGTTGTTGTTGAACATTATGTTGCACCCGTCGGGAGCTGACGATGCGTCAAACATGTAGTAGTAGCTGTTGCCCGACGACCACGACATGGGGGCGTTGTCTACAAGCGTCACGTCGCCCGAGGCTGCCGGGGCATAGATGTGGATATGCGGATTGCTCCATCCGTCCGGGCATATGAATGTTATGCGGATAAGGTTTTCGGGCTGTTCGGGCACATCGGGGGTGTCAGGCTCGGTGTTGCCTTCGATATCAGTTGTCGGGACGACGCGGGATGATTCGACGGTATAGGCTGTGTGCCATGTGTCGGCCACCATGTGTGGTGTTGTACCCCGATGGGTGTCGCCGTCGGTGAAGTCGATTGTCGATCCGGCAGGCAGTGCGCCGAGGGGATATTCAAACCACCCGTCATTGTCGGCGACGGCTGTCATCTGTGCGCCGTCAACTATTGTGTAGCGCACAGTCTCGGCGCTTGATGTTGTCGCGGCAAGCAGCAGTGACAATATTGCTATCTTATTGAGTCTCATGAGTGATACGGCTAAATTATTTGACATACACGGCATAGCCGTAGGGCGGCAGGCTGAAAGTGTCGGCAGACGCCAGGTTGCGGCTCGTGCCTGAGAACACGTCGAGGTAGGGAGCCGACGGCAGGTTGCCGTTGACGTTAAATTCGGCGGTTGAGCCGGAGAAGTTGAGCATCACTACGACACTTTCGCCGTTGAGCCGTCGCTCGTAGACATACACGCTCGAATGGGTGACGTCGTAGTTGATGAGGTCGCCGCGCTCGCCGGCGGTGCGCAATGCCGGCTCCGAGTGTTTCAGGGTCGTTAGCGACCTGATGAGGGATGTCATGTTGGCATCGCCGCTGTTCCAGTCGATTGGGGTTTTCTCGGCAAGCACTATCGGGCCAGATGAGTATTTGATTTCCTGACCGTTATATATCAGCGGCATCCCATAGACGGTAAATTGCAGCACCGTCAGCGGTGCGAGCCGTGCGCCCATGGTGCGGTCCTCTGTGCCACCCTTGTCCTGCACGACATCATGGTTGGAGAGGTAGACCATGCGCGACTTGCCGTTGTAGGCATTGTCGTAGAACAGCGCAGAGCAGAGACGTTTAAGGGTATTGACGTCGCCGTGTCCGGCAAATTCAGCCAGCTTGTCGCGGAATCCCCACGCATAGTTGTAGTCAAATATGCCATCCTCGCTGACGAGCTTGGCGTTGTCGCCGTCACCGCCGCTCTCGGCAAGCCAGCCGACGGGCTTGATTTTGTTTACCTCGGCACGGGCCTGGCGCCAGAAGTCGCGGGGCACGCCGTCGGCGTAGTCACATCGGTAGCCGTCGATGTCAAACTCACGTACCCAATATTGCAGCGCGTCAATCATCGCCGTGCGCAAGCCGTTGTTCGAGTAGTCGAGTTGGTACACGTCGTTCCATCCGTGAGGGTTGACTATATTGCCGCCCGAGGTCCGGTAGTATTCGCGGTGTTGGCTCACCCATGCATGGTCGAGTGCCGTGTGGTTGGCCACCCAGTCGAGCCACACCTCCATGCCGGCGGCGTGTATGGCGTTGACGAGCGACCGCAGGTCTTCGGCCGAGCCGTATTCGGGGCTTACGGCCTTGTAGTCGCGCACGGCGTAGGGGCTGGAGTATGTGCCCCATTTGCCCTTTTCGCCCATGGTGTATATGGGCATGAGCCACACGATGTCCACGCCGAGTTCCTTCAGGCGTGATACCTGCCGTTCAACCCCCTTGAGAGTACCCTCGGGGGAGAAGTTGCGTACGAACACCTCGTATATCACACGGTTGGTGGCGGTGCGCTCGATATTCTTCTCCTTGTAGGCTATCAGTCGCGGCACTCCGTTCCAGTCGTCGGGGCGGTGGAAGCGTATCTTGGAGGTTGCGGCCGGTTGGGGTGCCGGGATATCGTCAATAGCGGCCCATACCCCCTCGTCGGCCACCGATATGACATCGCCGTCTGATGCCGACAGGGCGCGGTCGCCTTGCGAGTCCAGGTACATCGGCCCGGTTTGGCCGCGGGCCCAACCGCCATTGTTGAACATCACGTTGTGACGCTCGGGGGCATTGTAGATTGTAAACCAGTACCAGTCAGCCTTTCCGGGTACTGCCGTCATCTCCTGGTTGTCGCATCCGGGAAGAGGCACGTCATTGGCATAAGCGTGAATGTGCGGGGTGTTTGTCCACCCTGCGGGTCGCTTGAAGGCGATGCGCCGGTCGGCGGCCGATGCGGTCACTGCTACCGCCGCAATGACGGCCGCCAGTACCATGCGCAAAGTTGCTCGTGAGGTAATCATGTTTTTTAATTGGTTTTAGGATTTCGTTCACCGCAAAGTTATGTCAGACCGTCCCCCTTGTCAAGCCTCACAACATCGCCCCGACATCCTATCTAAAATATCAAAATATCATCCGATTGATTATCAGTGATAAACGCTTAAAATATCCCTCAAAAAACTAAAGATTATCAAACCTGTTGAGAGGAAGGCGTTGCCAAACTCATATGGCTGTAGGAGGGTGTTTCAGAACCTCCATGTCGAAGATGTGGTTTTTGAGTTCTGCAACACCCTCGCGTTTATGTATGCAAATCAGATGGCGTCGAGGGAGATGATGGTGTTGAGGAGGTCGACGGCGGCCTCGACGGTGGGCACATGGTCGATGGCGAGGCTGCGGCGGCCGTTTTTCTCACGGAGGCGGCAGCGGCGCGGGTTGGCCTGCAGGTAGTTGAGGATGCGGCCAAACATCGGCGACTGGTAGTAGGCGCGGTTGGTGTCATCGACAAAATAGAGGAACATGGTCTCCTGCTTTAGCACCACTTTCTCGATGCCGAGCTGTCGGGCGAGACGGCGCAGGCGCGGCACACGCAGCAGTTCGGCCGTGACGCGGGGTATCTTGCCGAAGCGGTCGATGAGGCGGTCTTTGAAGGCCATGAGGTCGGTCTCGCGCTCTATGGAGTCGAGCTCCTGATAGAGCGATATGCGCTCGCTCTCCTGTGGCACGTAGTAGGAGGGGAGCAGCAGTTCCAGGTCGCTCTCTATCACGCAGTCGGCGGCAAACTCCTGCGTGTCGTCCCCTGAGCCGTCAGAGGCGGTCAGCGTGTCGCTGAACTCCTCGTTCTTAAGCTCGGTGACAGCCTCCTTTAGTATCTTCTGGTAGGTCTCATAGCCGAGGTCGGCGATAAATCCGCTCTGCTCCGCGCCGAGCAGGTTGCCCGCGCCGCGTATGTCGAGGTCCTGCATGGCGATGTGGATGCCGCTGCCGAGGTCGGCAAAGCTCTCGATGGCCTGCAGGCGTCGCCGGGCTACAGGGGTGAGCGGGTTGTGCGGCGGTACCATCAGGTAGCAGAATGCCTTGCGCGAACTGCGCCCTACGCGGCCGCGCAGCTGGTGAAGCTCGCTGAGGCCGAAGCGGTGGGCGTCGTTGATGATAATCGTGTTGACGTTGGGCATGTCGACACCGCTCTCTATGATGGTGGTGGCGAGCAGTATGTCGTAGTCGTGGTTGGCAAAGTCGATGATTGACTTCTCAAGCCTCTCGGGGGGCATCTGCCCGTGGGCGACGATGGTGCGGGCATCGGGCACGAGCCGCTTTATCATCGCCTCGAGGTCATACAGCCCCTCTATACGCGGGTTGACGATAAACACTTGCCCGTTGCGCGACAGCTCGAAGTTTACGGCTTCAAGCAGCACGTCGTCGCTCAGTGTGCTCACGTTGGTGACGATGGGATAGCGGTTGGCCGGAGGTGTCGTTATGGCCGAGAGGTCGCGTGCGCCCATCAGCGAGAACTGGAGCGTGCGGGGTATCGGTGTGGCCGACATCGTGAGGGTGTCGACGCTGACCTTCAGTTGCTTTAGTTTCTCTTTCACGGCTACGCCAAATTTCTGCTCCTCGTCCACGACGAGCAATCCGAGGTCCTTGAATTTCACCTCCTTGCCGATGAGCTTGTGGGTACCGATGAGGATGTCTATCTTGCCGTCGGCGAGGTCGGCGATTATCTGCTTGACCTGCTTGGGGCTGCGTGCGCGGGAGAGGTAGTCGACCCTGACGGGGAAGTCTTTCAGGCGGTCCTTGAACGTGTTGTAGTGCTGGTAGGCGAGCACTGTCGTAGGCACGAGCACGGCAGTCTGCTTGCCGTCGGTGGCGGCCTTGAAGGCGGCGCGTATGGCGACCTCGGTCTTGCCGAATCCGACGTCGCCGCATATAAGGCGGTCCATCGGCCGCTCGCTCTCCATGTCGGCCTTCACCTCCTGGGTGGCCCGCAGCTGGTCGGGGGTGTCCTCGTAGATGAACGATGCCTCCAGCTCCTGCTGCAGGTAGCTGTCAGGGGCAAATGCGTGCCCTTTCTCGTCCTTGCGCGCGGCGTATAGCTTGATGAGGTCTCGGGCGATATCCTTTAGCTTGCTCTTGGTGCGCTCCTTCACGCGGTTCCATGCGCCTGTGCCGAGCTTGTTGATTTTCGGCTCGACGCCCTCCTTGCCACGATATTTGGCGAGCTTGTGGAGCGAGTGGATGGAGACAAACAGGATGTCGTCGTTGGCGTAGGTGAGCTTTATCATCTCCTGCTTCCGGCCGTTCATCTCGGTGCGGAACAGTCCGGCAAACCGTCCTACGCCGTGGTCGACATGCACGATGTAGTCGCCCACCTCGATGGAACTCAATTCCTTGAGCGACAGGGCGAGCTTGCCTGAGCGGGCCTTGTCGCTCTTGAGACTGTATTTGTGGAAGCGGTCAAATATCTGGTGGTCGGTGAAGACGCATATTTTCCCCGGATGGTCGACAAATCCCTCGTGGAGTGTCGAGAGCACGGGCCGGAACGGGATGTCGTCGCCACGGTCGGCGAATATCACTTTCAGTCTCTCTATTTGCTTGTCGCTGTCGCTCAGGATATAGAGCGTATAGCCATCGGCAAGCAATTGCTTGAACGAGTCGGAGATGAGGTCAAAATTCTTGTGGTAGATGCCTTGTGGGGTACAGCCGAAGTTGATGGCCGACTTTGCCGCCGTCTCGGGGGCAGTCGCCGCCGTGAACCGCAGTTGCCTGAACGTGTCGAGCCTCGTGGCGAAGCTGTCGGCGTCAATCACCTGGCTCATGGCGTTGCGGTCGCCCTCCTCGGCTATTGACGCGCTGTCGGAGAATGTCTGTGAGGCGATGGCGTGTATGCGCTCGACGGTGAACGCGGCATCACGCAGGCATATCAGGGTGTCGTCGCCGATGAAGTCGAGCAGGCTCGTGCCGCGCGACTGCAAGGCCACGTTGGAGGTGACGGCAATCTCGTCCATCTGTTGCTCCGAGAGCTGTGTCTCGATGTTGAAGGTGCGTATCGAGTCTATCTCGTCGCCGAAGAAGTCAACGCGGTAGGGCAGCTCGTGGCTGTAGCCGAAGATGTCGAGTATGGAGCCGCGCACGGCAAAGTGCCCCGGCTCATAAACGTAGTCGGTCTCGATAAATCCGTTGTCGCGCAGCCATTTCTCCACCTCGGTCATGTCGATGGACTCCCCTTTGGCGAGCCGCAGGGTGTGGCGCTCGATGCTCTCGCGTGTGGCCACGCGCTCGGCCAGTGCCTCGGGCGAGGTGACGACAAAGCGCGGGGCACGGTCGGTGTGCCATGCGTTGAGGGCCTCGGTGCGCAGTATCTGGGACGGGGCGTCAATCTGCCCGTACTTTATGTCGCGCTTGTAACCCGACGGGAAGATGAGCACCTGCTCCTCCCCGAGTATTCGCGAGAGATCGTGGTAGAGGTAGCCGGCGTCGTCGGGCGAGTCGCCCACAACGAGCACAGGCTCGCGTCGCGGTGCCATCGCGGCAAGCATCAGCGCGGGACTCGATCCGGCCATGCCGTAGAGTGCCACGTGCCTTGTGCGTGATGAGGACAGGGCGTGTTTCAACGCCTTGCGGCGTGTCGCCGACAAGAATATCCGGCTTAGCTCCTCTATATCCATTCTATATATATAATTGCTTGTTTTTACCTGGGGATTAAAACTGCCGATTTCTCAACCTGTAGGGGCATCTGCCGGTCTTGCAACACCGTGCATCAGCAGGTGAGGCTATTTCCCGGATTGTTTTGCCGGCCCCGGCTTCTCCCTGGAGGGGGATAGGAGGGAGTTATACCGCTGGCGGTCGTTGAGTATCTCGGCGGCGCGGTCGAGCGTCTCGTCGTGCTTTAGGTTCTCGATTATCTCGCCGCGCTGATAGTAATACCGCTTTATGATTTCCGGGGCAAGGATTTCTTCGATGGCCTTGCGGTTGATGTCGAGGTCGTGGTCGAGGTTGTGTTTGAGCATCCCCTCGAGCACGGCAAACTGTGCCTCCACGCTGTCGTTCATGTAGCCCTCGGTCTTGACTATCTCGCGCAGGCTGCCGAGCGACTTCTCGCACACGCGGTCATACTGGAACCGCGCGGGGTCAATCGACTGCTTGAAGTCGGTGAAAATCTCGTCGGTTATGGTAAACTCCTCGGCAGGCGGGATGGTGGGGTGTGTGGCTGCATAGCGCGTGGCGTAGTCAAATGCCCAGTTGTCGCGAAATATGTTATATGTCAGACGGTTGGCCTGGGGATAGGTTATCGCCACATCGGGCGTTATGCCGCCACCGTCGCGCACCTCGCGTCCGTGGACTGTCTTGTAGACGTTGGTAAGGCTGTCGGGGATGCGTGCCACCGAGCCGTCGGGATTGCGGTGGGAGTAGTCTATTGCCTGGATGAGGCGTCCGCTGGGAATATAGTATTTGGCCACGGTCACTTTCAGCATCCCGTCATATGGCAACGGGCGTGTCGACTGCACAAGCCCTTTGCCGAATGAGCGTGCGCCGATGACGACGGCGCGGTCAAGGTCCTGTAGCGCGCCCGCCACAATCTCGGCAGCCGATGCCGATCCGCCGTCGATGAACACGGCGAGTGGTATCTCCGTGTCGATAGGTGCCGAGGTGGTCTTGTAGATTTTCTCGTTTAACAGGCTTTTGCCGCGTGTGCGCAGCACCTCGGTATTCTTTGGCACGAAGTAGCTCACGATTTTCACGGCGGCTTCAAGCAGGCCGCCACCGTTGCCGCGCAGGTCGAGCACTATCGACTTTACACGCGGGTCCTTCTTCAGCTCCACGAGCGCGTCGCGCACCTCCTTGGCCGCCTTGTCGGTAAACGATGTGAGATAGATATAGCCGATGTTGTCCTTCACCACGGCGTGGTAGGGGACTGCGGGCATCTGTATCTTGCGTCGGGTGATGTCAAATGTCTGTATCGAGTCCTCCACATACGGGCGCTGCACCTTGACGCGGAATGTCGTCCCCGCCTGTCCCTTGAGCCGCTCGCTCACCTGCGCGCTTTTCCATCCGTCGACCCGTGTGGTGTCTATCATCAGTATGCGGTCGCCGGCACGCAATCCCGCCTCCTGTGCGGGGCTGCCCTCGTAAGGCTCGGAGATGTAGACATGCCCGTCGCGTTCTATTATGTAGGAGCCTATACCGCCATATTCGCCGCTTGTCATAGTGGCAAAATCGTCCTGGCTCTTTGCCGAGATATATTCCGTATAAGGGTCGATGTCATTGAGCATCGCCGAGATGGCGGTGTTGATTGACTTTTCGGCATCGATGGTGTCGACATAGAACACCTGTAGCTCCTTGTAGAGCGAGTTGAAGATGTCGAGGTTGCGGGCTATCTCGGCCTTGTCGCTGCGGGTGGCCGCGAGGGCTGCGGGGACAATGGCGGCTGCAACGGCTGCCGCCGCCATGAATCGTAATATGCTCCTATGGGTCAGTCTCATGCTTGTGGTAAAACGTGGAATTTATAAAATGGATGCTAAGTTACACATTTATATAACATCAAACGTAGCAAATTGCTCAAAATTGAGTTAAAAACCACTTTTCGCCGAAGTTTTTCTCTCAAGTTGTTGCATATGTCAAAATTTGCCATTAATTTTGCAGCGCAATTCCCCAAAGGGGGATGTCGCGCATCCGCTTCAATAGCTCAGTCGGTTAGAGCATCTGACTGTTAATCAGAGGGTCGTTGGTTCAAGTCCATCTTGAAGCGCAAAAAAAAGAAACACTTGCTTCAGTAGCTCAGTTGGTTAGAGCACCTGACTGTTAATCAGGGGGTCGTTGGTTCAAGCCCATCCTGAAGCGCAAGTCCCGCCACCGCCGTGGCGGGACTTTTTGCTTTTCAGCCCACCGGCGGAGGCTGTAATGGCGGCGGGGTTGTGATAGGGTGCGCGGGCTATACAAAAGCGGGTGCGAAACCATGCTTTTGTGATTCTGGATGTGACACCGAGATTGGGTTAATAAATAATAAAAAATAATAAATAAGCATAAATCAAGTTGGATGGTGGTTGATATCACGGTGGATTGTAGACCTATTATTTGGCGGTGGAGCAAAAAAAGGTTATCTTTGCCGACGGAATAGTGTGGAGGGGGCTGCGGCTTCCTCTGTTTTATGTTCCTCCGTGACAGCGGCCTTCCGATGCTACGAGCCCGGAAGGTGCGCTATTGTATTATCCAAATCGAAGTAATGATAGACAAGAATCTACTCACCGAGACAATCACGAAGTCAATCGCAGGCACCGACCTGTTTCTCGTTGACGTGACCGTAAGCCCAGCCAACTCGATAGTTGTCGAGGTCGATAGCCCGACAGGGGTAGACATCGATGCCTGTGCCCGTATCACCCGCGATATAGAGGCGGCATTTGACCGCGACGTGGAGGACTACGAGCTGGAGGTCGGCTCTGCCGGACTCACAGCCCCATTCAAGGTCAAAGGGCAGTATGAGAAAAACATCGGCAATGATGTCGAGGTGCTTACCACCGACGGGCGCAAGCTCAAAGGGCGGCTCACGGAGGTGGGTGAGGACACGTTCACCATCGAGGTGACGCGCAAGGTCAAGGAGCCGGGGGCAAAACGTCCCGTCGAGGTGGCCGAGCCGCTGGTTCTCGGATATGACCAGGCCAAAAGTGTGAAATATTTAATACAATTCAAATAAAACATAACAGAAGACCCCAATGGCAAAGAAAGAGGAAAGCATCAACATGGTGCAGACATTCGCCGACTTTAAGGAGCTGAAAAATATAGACAAGACCACGATGATAAGCGTCCTGGAGGAGTCGTTTCGCAACGTCCTCGCCAAGATGTTCGGCACCGACGAGAATCTTGATGTCATCATGAACCCCGACAAGGGGGACGTGCAGATATTCCAGAATCTTGAGGTCGTGCCTGATGGAGAGGTGGAGAACCCCAACCTGCAGATAAGCCTGTCCGACGCCCGCGCCGACCAGGACCCCGACGCCGAGATAGGCGAGGAGCACACCAAGGAGATTATATTTGCCGACTTCGGCCGACGCGCCATTCTCAATCTGCGCCAGACGCTCCAGTCCAAGATTCTTGACCTGCAGAAAGAGGCGATATACGCCAAGTTCAAGGAGCTTGAGGGCGAACTCGTGTCGGGTGAGGTCTACCAGACATGGAGCAAGGAGACGCTGTTGCTTGACGACGACAAGAACGAGCTGCTTCTGCCCAAGAACGAGTCGATACCCGGCGACTTCTTCCGCAAGGGAGAGACCGTGCGTGCCGTAATCGCCAATGTCGACAACAAGAACAATAATCCCAAGATCACCGTGTCGCGCACCAATGAGAATTTCCTGCGCCGCCTGTTTGAGCTTGAGGTCCCCGAGATACATGACGGCCTCATCGTCATCCGTGCCGTGGCCCGCATCCCGGGAGAGCGTGCCAAGATAGCCGTCGAGAGCTACGACGACCGCATCGACCCCGTGGGCGCGTGTGTCGGCGTGAAAGGCTCACGTATACATGGCATCGTCCGCGAGCTGCGCAACGAGAATATCGATGTCATCAACTACACCTCCAACCCCTCCCTTTTCATACAGCGTGCCCTCAGTCCCGCCAAGATTTCCTCCATACGTCTCAACGAGGAGGAGAAGAAAGCCGAGGTGTTCCTCCGTCCCGAGGAGGTCTCGCTCGCTATCGGCAAGGGCGGTCTCAACATCAAGCTCGCCTCGATGCTGACCGGATATGTAATTGACGTGTACCGTGACGCCGAGGAGGCCGACGAGGACGACATTTACCTCGACGAGTTCAAGGACGAGATTGACGCATGGGTCATCGACGCGCTCAAGAACATTGGCTGTGTCACCGCCAAGGCTGTCCTTAACGCTCCCCGAGACTTCCTCGTGGAGAAAGCCGACCTGGAGGAGGACACCGTAGACCACGTGCTCGAAATCCTGCGTGCCGAGTTCGAGGAATAATCCTCCCGCCCGTCCCGCCGCCACCTCTCCCCCCAATAACAATATAGCAATCACATAAACTTCATATGGCGAAAAAAATTAGTAAAGTAGCGAAAGATCTTAACGTTGGGCTTCCCAACATCATCGAATTTCTGCGCTCCAAGAACATCACCGTGGATGACAACCCCAACGCCCGAGTTGAGGATGACGTCTACGACCTGCTCGTGGCGCAATTCAAGACCGACAAAGATTTGAAGAATAAGTCGGAAAAATTCTCCTCCGACCGCCAGAAAGAGAGAAGCAAGACAGCCGCAAAGGAGACCCCCAAGGAGGCTACGAAGTCCGTGTCCGCAGAGGTGAAGCTCGATGAGCCGAGCGTCTCGGGACCGAAGATTATAGGCAAGATACAGCTTGACCGCCACGGCAATCCCGTGAAGTCCGCTCCGGCACCAGCTCCCGCGCGTCAGCCCGAGGCGCAGCCGGTACAGGCCGAGCAGCCTAAGCCCGCGCCCGAGGAGCAGCCTGTCGCCCAAAAGGAGACCCCTGCCGCCCCTGCCGCCCCCGCGCAGCCCTCGGAGGCTCCCAAGGCAGTTGCCGCAGAGCCAGCACAGCCGGCCGCAACCGCCGCTCCCGCCCCGCAGCCCGAGCCAGCCAAGGAGGAGATTTTCACCACCGGCACGCGTCCCCAAGGTCCGACTATAAACGTCATAGGCAAGATTGACCTTTCGGCCATCAACCAGAGCACCCGCCCCAAGAAGAAGACCAAGGAGGAGCGCCGCAACGAGCGTATAGCCAAGGACCGCGCCGCCAACGGCGGCAACGCCGCAGGGCAGTCGCAGGGTGGCGACCGCAAGAAGCGCAAGCGCATCGGCAAGGAAAAGATAGATATCGAGAAGGCCGGACAGCAGTCCCAGCAGCCATCCGGACAGGAGCGCCGCAATGAGCATCGCCGCCCCGAGAAAGGACAGGGCGGAGGCGGTCGTGGCGACCGTGCGAAACGTCCTGTGCACACCGAGGTCAACGAGGAGGATGTGCAGAAGCAGGTGAAGGAGACGCTTGCACGTCTCACCAGCAAAGGCCAGAAGAAGGGCGCGAAGTGGCGCAAGGAGAAGCGCGAGGAGTTCAAGACCCGCGAGCGCGAGGCCCACGAGATGGAGGAGGCCGAGAGCAAGGTGTTGAAGCTCACCGAGTTCGTTACCGCCAACGACCTTGCCGTGATGATGGATGTACCCATCAACAACGTCATCGCCACATGCATGAACCTTGGCGTGATGGTGTCAATCAACCAGCGTCTTGACGCCGAGACCATCAACATTGTGGCCGAGGAGTTTGGCTTCAAGACCGAATATGTCTCGGCTGAGGTGGTCGAAGCCATCAACCAGGAGGAGGACTCCGAGGAAGACCTCACTTCCCGGCCGCCGATTGTGACCGTCATGGGTCACGTAGACCACGGTAAGACCTCGTTGCTCGACTATATCCGCAACGCAAACGTCATCGCCGGCGAGGCGGGCGGCATTACCCAGCATATCGGCGCCTACAACGTCAAGCTGGAGGATGGCCGCCATATCACATTCCTCGATACCCCCGGTCACGAGGCATTCACCGCCATGCGTGCCCGAGGTGCCAAGGTCACCGACCTTTGTATCATCATCGTGGCCGCCGACGACAGCGTGATGCCCCAGACGGTCGAGGCTATCAACCATGCCTCTGCCGCAGGCGTGCCCATCGTCTTCGCCATCAACAAGATAGACAAGCCCCATGCCAATCCCGACAAGATAAAGGAGGAGCTTGCCGCAATGAATTACCTCGTCGAGGAGTGGGGAGGCAAGTACCAGTCTCAGGATATCTCGGCCAAGAAGGGTATCGGCGTACCCGAGCTTATGGAGAAAGTGCTGCTTGAGGCCGAGCTGCTCGACCTCAAGGCCAATCCCGACCGCAAGGCTACCGGCTCAATCATCGAGTCGTCGCTCGACAAGGGGCGCGGCTATGTGGCCACAGTGCTCGTGCAGAACGGCACGCTGCGTGTCGGCGATACCATCCTCGCCGGAACCCATTTCGGGCGCGTCAAGGCGATGTTCAACGAGCGTAACCAGCGCATCATCGAGGCGGGTCCTGCCACTCCCGCGCTTATCCTCGGCCTGAACGGCGCGCCGACCGCCGGCGATACGTTCAACGTCATGGACACCGAGCAGGAGGCACGCGAGATTGCTTCCAAGCGCGAGCAGCTGCAACGCGAGCTTGGGCTGCGCACCAAGAAATTCCTCACCCTTGAGGATATCGGCCGCCGCCGCGCCATCGGCAACTTCCACGAGCTTAACATCATCGTCAAGGGTGATGTGGACGGCTCAATCGAGGCCCTGTCCGACTCGCTCATCAAGCTGTCGACCCCCGAGGTGCAGGTCAATGTGCTTCACAAGGCTGTCGGAGCCATCTCCGAGAGCGATGTCACCCTGGCAGCCGCCTCCGACGCCATCATCATCGGCTTCCAGGTGCGTCCCTCACAGGCCGCCAAGCGTGCCGCCGAGCATGACGGGGTGGAGATACGCCTATATTCGGTCATCTACCAGGCCATCGAGGAGGTCAAGGACGCAATGGAGGGTATGCTTGCCCCCGAAATCAAGGAGGAGGTCACCGGTACCGCCGAGGTGCTTCAGACCTACAAGATATCCAAGGTCGGCACCATCGCCGGCGCTATTGTCCGCGAAGGCAAGATAAAGCGCTCCTGCAAGGTGCGTGTCATCCGCGACGGCATTGTCCGCTACACCGGCGAGCTTGGCTCTCTCAAGCGTTTCAAGGACGATGTCAAGGAGGTGACATCCGGCTACGATTGCGGCTTGAACATCGCAGGCTACAACGACATCGCAGAGGGTGACATCATCGAGGCATTCGAGGAGGTCGAGGTGAAGAAGTCCCTCTAAGGGAACTATGCCTACGGCCTACATAAACATAGGATCAAATATGGGCGACCGCCATGCTCTGATAGAGTCGGCGGTCGCCCATATCATTGATGCCATGAGCGAGGAGGAACCCTTGACGGCCTTGGAGACTTTGGCGCCCTCAAGGACTTTAGAGTCCGTCAACCCTCACGTGCGACGCTCCGCTTATATCGAGAGCGAGCCGTGGGGCTACGACTCCCCCCGCCCGTTCCTCAATCTCGGGCTGGCGGTAGAGACCGAGATACCTCCGGGGAAGTTGCTCGACCTGCTGCTTGGCGTGGAGCGTTCCATCAGTCCGGTCTCCCACCGTACCCCCTCGGGAGATTATGCCGACCGCCTGATTGACATAGACCTCATAGCCTACGGCAATCTCGTTGTTGACACGCCCCGGTTGAGGCTGCCCCATCCCCGGATGCATCTGAGGGACTTTGTGTTGCGCCCGATGACGCAGCTTGCCCCGGAGTGGCGTCATCCCCTGTCGGGATTGACTTCGGCGGAGATGCTCGACCGTCTGTCAGGACAGGCCACATAAACCGGGCTGGCACAAACATTTCCATGTCGAGATTGTTGGGAAATATAGTAACCATCTGCATTCCCTATGACAGACTCCAACAATACCTCAGGCACACATTCCTCCCCGTCGCACAGCGGCGGTGCGGGATTTCTCATCGGCAATGGCTGCATACTGCTCGCCACGATTTTCTGGGGCGTCAATGTCTCGGTGACAAAGGCCCTTATTCCCGATTGGATGACTTCGGAGGGCATCAGTGCGGTGAGGCTTATCGGAGGATGCCTGCTGTTTTGGGGCGCCTCCCTGTTCATGAAGTATGGCCGTATAGACCGTCACGACTGGCTGCGGCTGATATTGGGCGGTGGCGTGGGGCTGTTTGCCTTTATCTATCTTTTTGTGTTGTCCCTGAGATATGGCAACCCGATAGATATTTCAATCATAATGACGCTGCCTCCGGTGTTTGTCATCCTTATGGGAGTGATTTTCGAGCATCGGCGTCCGTCGTTGATTGAGTATGCTGGTGTGGTCGTGTCGTTTGTCGGCGCGGCGATAGTGATACTCGATTCGGGAAATGCCAAGGCGGGGAGCGATAACCTCCTTGGTGATATACTCGCTGTCGCATCGACCATATGCTATGCTTTCTATCTCGTGATTCTTGAGCGGCCGAGCCACACCTACCGTCCCGTGACAATGTTGCGGTGGGTGTTCTTGTTTGCGGCCATTCCCGCGCTGTTACTCATCCCCGGGATGCAGGATATGCCTATTCTTCACACTGCGGACACCACGCCGTGGATGGAAATCGCATTTATACTGTTTTGCCCGACGTTTATAGCGTATTTCCTTGTGCAGCCGGCCATCAGGAGCATCGGCTCGGAGCTTGTTTCGCTCTACCAGTATCTTTTGCCTGTCTTCGCCACTATCTCGGCCGTGTTGATGGGGCTTGACCATTTGCGGTGGATGCAGGTTGTGGCTATGGGTATAATCATTGTCGGGATGGTGCTCACCAATATCGGGAAGAAACGTCGCGTCAACGTCTCATCCGATGTGAAGTGATATGATGCCGCATGTCTTGACCTGATTGCCGGGTCACGGCATATGTGTCTCTTAAAAACGGCTTGGATGATTGGGGGGAATTTCGTAACTTTGTAATGACAACGCGGCCTCCCGTTCTCCTCCATGCGCCGCGCTTGGCCACTTTAACCGACATCACTCCAATGGAAAGCATTAACGACGTCGCACTATACCTTATTCCCGTCCCGATGGGTGACAGCTCCCCGTCGCGGGTGCTGCCTATATATAACATCGAGATTGTGAGGCGGTTGAGGCATTTTATCGTCGAGAATGTGCGCTCGGCGCGTCGTGCCCTCAAGGCGATGGACCGGTCGATTGACATCGACTTGTTGACATTCTCAACCCTTGATGAGCATACCGCCGCCGCCGACATCCCCGCGATGCTGGCGCCGCTTGCCGCCGGGGAATCGGTCGGTGTCATCTCCGAGGCGGGATGTCCTGCCGTGGCCGACCCGGGCGCCGATGTGGTTGCCATAGCCCAGCAGCGCGGCTACAGGGTCGTTCCCCTTGTCGGTCCGTCGAGTATCCTTATGGGTCTGATGGGCTCGGGGTTTAACGGGCAGAGTTTCGCTTTCCGGGGATATCTCCCGATTGAGTCGCGCGCGCGTGCCGCCGCCTTCAAGGAGATGGAGCGGCGCATCATTCACGAGCGTCAGACCCAGATATTCATCGAGACCCCTTACCGCAACAACCGCATCATCGCCGAGATGTGTGCCGCGCTCCCGCAGTCGATGCTGCTGTGCGTGGCCTCCGACATATCGTGCAGCCGTGAGTCCATCGTGACGCGCCCGCTCTCGCAATGGGCAAAGGCCAAGTACAACTACGACAAGACCCCTACTATATTCCTGCTCTACAGCAGGTGAAAGACACGCGATAATATGGCACGACGCAACAAACTATCATCTGTCGACCTCCCGGGACTGTTTGACGACCTGGATGCTCCTGCCGTGTCGCGCCGGATTCCCGTCCATCCCGACATAGCCCGTCACGCGGAGCGTGTCCTCCTGTCAGGCGGCCGTGGAAGGACCCTGGCGGTCGCTGATGACGACGGGGCAATCGCCGCTCCGGTCGAGCTTGCCGACGATGACCGCATCTACTTCATGAGCTTCGGCAGCGGCAGCAGCGGCAACTGTTCCTATATCGGCGACGACGAGGGGGGATTTCTCATTGACGCCGGAGTGGAGACTGTCAAGGTGATTGCCGCCCTGAAGGAGAACGGCATCTCTCCCGACAAGATACGCGGCATCCTCCTCACCCACGACCACCGCGACCATACGCAATACAGCTACAATATCGTGCGCAAGCATGCCGACATACCCCTTTACTGCACGCCCCGCGTGCTTGGCGGCCTGTTGCGCCGTCACAACATATCGCGCCGTATAAAGGATTACCATACGCCCATCTACAAGGAGATTCCGTTCAAGATAGGGCGCTTCACCATCACGGCCTTTGAGGTGATGCATGACGGCACCGACAACGCGGGGTTCTTCATCGAGCACGGCGGTCACACGATGGCCGTCGCCACCGATCTCGGCTGCATATCAGACCGTGCGGGGCATTATCTGCGTCAGGCCGATTTCATGGTCATCGAGGCCAACTATGACCTCGGCATGCTCACCCATGGCCCATATCCCGAACATCTGAAAGCCCGTATCAACGCCCTTAACGGGCATCTTGACAACGCTGTAACCGCACGTTTTCTTGCCTCGTCATGGACCGAGCGGCTGCGTTATGTCTTCCTGTGTCACCTAAGCCACGAGAACAACACCCCCGAAACCGCTCGGGAGACCGTACGGGCCGCTCTCGTCGAGGCCGGCATCACCGTTGGCACAGGATGCGACACCCCCGACGACCGTGCCGCCGCACTCCAGCTCGTCGTCCTCCCCCGCCACGACGCCACCCGCCTATACCACCTTAGGTGATTGACACGGCTATTATAGCCGGAAAAGCGGTTATGGCTATCCGAGCCATGGTTTCGGCAATAAAATTGCCGAAAATGAGACCGGGATTATGGATTTAGGTGTAAATTTGCAGACGGATAACAATTTTAAGCGTCAGGCTATGGTTTATCAATATGATTATTTGGTGATAGGGTCGGGCATTGCCGGGATGAGTTTCGCCCTCAAGGTGGCGGCTCACGGACGTGTGGCCCTTGTGTGCAAGACCCGGCTCGACGAGGCCAACACGGCTCTCGCCCAGGGTGGTGTGGCGTCGGTGACCGACCTCTCGGTCGACAACTTCGAGAAGCATATCGAGGACACCATGATTGCCGGCGACTGGCTCAGTGACCCGGTGGCGGTCAGAAAGGTCGTCACCGAGGCTCCGGCACAGATTGCCGAGCTGATAGGGTGGGGCGTCGATTTTGACAAGAAGGATGACGGGACATTTGACCTGCATCGCGAGGGTGGACACTCCGAGTTCCGCATACTACATCATGCCGACAACACGGGGTTTGAGATACAAGAGAGCCTGATAAAGGCCGTGCGTGAGAATCCCAATATCGACATATTCGAGGACCATTTTGCCATCGAGATTGTCACCCAGCACCATCTGGGCAAGATTGTGACGCGTCGCACACCCGACATCACCTGCTACGGGGCCTATGTCCTCGACCAGACAACAGGTAACGTCGACACATTCCTCGCCAAGGTGACCCTTATGGCCACGGGCGGGGCCGGGGCGGTGTACACCACCACGACCAATCCCCTTGTCGCCACAGGCGACGGCATAGCGATGGTCTATCGCGCCAAGGGTACCGTCAAGGATATGGAGTTTATCCAGTTCCACCCCACCGCCCTATATCATCCCGGCGACCGCCCGTCGTTCCTCATCACTGAGGCGATGCGCGGATATGGAGCCGTGTTGCGCAACAAGCGTGGCGAGGAATTCATGCAGAAGTATGACCCGCGCCTGTCGCTTGCCCCGCGTGACATAGTGGCCCGCGCCATCGACTCCGAGATGAAGCTCCACGGCGACGACCACGTGTATCTCGACGTGACCCACAAGGACCCCGAGGAGACCCGCAGGCATTTCCCAAACATATACGCCAAGTGCCTGTCGCTCGGCATTGACATCACCAAGGACTATATTCCTGTCGCCCCGGCTGCCCACTATCTCTGCGGCGGCATACAGGTCGACACCAACGGCGAGTCGAGCATCAAGCGGCTCTATGCTGTGGGCGAGTGCTCCTGTACGGGACTCCACGGCGGCAATCGCCTGGCTTCCAATTCGCTCATCGAGGCGGTGGTCTATGCCGACGCCGCCGCGCGTCATGCGATGGAGCATGTCGGCGGCTACTCGTTCCGCACGGATGTCCCGCAGTGGAACGACGAGGGAACGCGCCATCCCGAGGAGATGGTGCTCATCACCCAGAGCATCAAGGAGGTAGGTCAGATTATGGCGACATATGTCGGCATTGTGCGCTCCAACCTGCGTCTCGACCGCGCATGGAATCGTCTCGACATCCTCTATGAGGAGACCGAGCGGCTGTTCAAGTGCAGCAAGGCGTCACGCGAGATATGCGAGCTGCGCAACATCATCAATGTCGGCTACCTCATTATGCGTCAGGCCAAGGAGCGCAAGGAGAGCCGTGGACTGCACTACACCCTCGACTATCCACCCGTCCCCAAGTCCGCGCAGCAGTAGGGCTGCTATATAGCGACCGCAAACAGGTCGGGCCATCGATATTCCATCCTTGCGGGCGCCATATATAGCGCTTCTTCCGAACTGCAACGGCAGGGCAATCTTTTGGGTTGTCAGACGTTATATATTTATGACAATGATGAGACAGTCGCTCAGATACCTGTTTCTTCTGCTCGTGGCCATGGTTGTCGGCATACCGGCGATGCATGCACAGGAGGAGGCATCCGGGATTCCCGATCCCGGCACAGGGCGTATGCGTGCTGTCCGGGGGCGCTATCACACTGTCACCGACGAGGGGGATACGGTGCTGATGGTCGTGCTCAACGAGATAAAGGTGTTCCCGCCCCTACGCTTCAAGAACAAGAAACAGGAGCAGTTCTATTGGCGCACGGTGCGTGATGTCAAGAAGACGCTTCCTTATGCCAAGCTTATCTGCGAGACGCTGATAGAGACCTATGAATACATCGAGACATTCCCGACTCAGAAAGAGCGTGAGGCCCACCTGTCGGCAATGGAAAAAGCAGTGTTTGAGCAATACAAGCCCGTGCTCAAGAAGTTTACCAAGTCGCAGGCCAAGATGCTCGTAAAGCTCATCAATCGCGAGACCAACCAGTCGAGCTACAGCATTCTCAAGGCATTTCTCGGGTCGTTCCGCGCATCTTTCTGGCAGACATTCGGACGCCTTTTCGGTGTCAACCTCAAGGCATCATGGAATCCCGACAAGAACGATGACGACGCCATCATCGAGCGTGTCGCCACCTACGTCGAGCAAGGGCTGCTCTAAAGGTCATCGACAATCTTCAGGAAATGCCGCCATGGAGTGACGGTGCTCCAGGCGGCGGTCGTGCCGCGCGGCACGTGCAGGGTCACGCGGTCATAGTCGACACCGACGCGACGGCACTCGACATCGATGGGGCGTGTCGAGTGGCAGTATATGTCGGTGAGGCTGGGACATCCGTCGAGAAATGTGGCGTCGCCGTGTATCAGCCCTAAGGTCGATGGCAGCGACAGGGAGAGCAGGTTGCCGGTGTTGTTGAACACGTCGCTGCGCACAGCAAATACACTCAGCACCGGGATGGGCGAGTCGCCATTGTCGGGGTGGGTCTTCCGGAACTCGGTGTCAAACGCATCGACTGTCACAATCTGCTCGGGCACAGTGAGATGCCCTATCGTATGACGGTCATAGCCCGTGACCATCAAGGCGTGGGCATAGGAAAAACGGTCGTTGGTCTGCCAGTTGAGGATGCGGTAGACCGTGAATGTCAGATAGTCGCATTTGACATCTCCCGCGCCCTCGTTGACGTAGGACTGGCGCACGACATCGTTGGTGCAGATGCACTCCTTGCCGTCCCACTTGAAGGTCTCCTGCTCAGGCTCGTCGTCGCCACATGCCGTCATCAGCGGCAGCATCATCAAAAACAGTATCTTGCCGAGTAATTTCATTGTCAGGTCGAGATTAATTGGTTTGGAGAGTAAATATAGATATAAATATTCAATAATACGGAATGTCACCACATTTTTCCATGAAATAAGCCGATTTTTCCAACCGGGAGAAATAAAAAATCGAAGACAAAGGCGACGCTACTGCTAACACGCTCCCCCGCACATCCTGCAAGAGGATGCCGCTTCTTTGTCTCCGACATGCTTTAGTCTTTACCTCTACAAAGACAGTCGCGGAATCTACCACCGCGCTGCCATAAATTAATCTTCGACAAAGTTACCCACACAGTCCCGATTTTACCCAATTTTTGAGTGTGCAAAAAGTGTGCAAATTGTAATTAGCTTGTTTACAATTTGTTGTGGCAGCGGATGACGGAAATATTGGGATGCGTTAGAGGGTGGAGATGAAGCGGTCCCAATCTTTGCCGGTGCCTTTTTTGGCGAAAACGCGCTCGTAGAGACGGCGGCGGGTGGAGGAGACGGCTTCCTTGCTGCGGTTGAGGATACGGGCTATCTCGATGGGGGACATGCCGATTTTGAGCAGCAGGCAGACGCGGTATTCGTGCTCCGACAGTCCCATGACGCCGCGCAGGGTGCTGTCAAATCCGCTGTAGGTCTCGTTTACCTGACGGGCGAGCGTGTCCCAGTCGTCGGGCGACAGGTTGGGGGATTCGGCAGTGTCGAGGGTGGCGCGCAATCGGGTGTAGAGCGGCGAGTTGAAGAGCCTGGTCTCGGCGGCGGCACGCCTGTCGATGGCGAGGGTGGCCGATTGTGTGGCAAGCTCATAGCCGCGGCGGCGTTCCTCCAGTTCCACTTTCAGACGCTCGTTCTCGCATCCCGCGTCATGGATTTGCGACTCAAGTTCGCGTATCTTTGCAAGATTTTCGTTGATGTATTCCTGTGATTTCTTGAACTGCTCATCTTTGATGTGTTCGATGGCAATCAGCCGAGCCTTGAGCTGCCGACGTTTAAGGCTCATATATTTGACATAAAGGAGAACCATTATGCCGACAACAGCCATTCCGCCGGTGGCCCACAGGAGGATGCCGCGCACTCGCCCTACCTCGGCTTTCAGCCTCTGGGCCTCGCGCTCGCGCAGCTCGTAGTTGTACAGGGCGTTGACCTGTCTGACGCCCTGTGTCTGCGTTATCTGGTCGATGGTATCGCGCAGACGGGCCGAGCGATTGGCATAGAGCATTGCCCGCCATGGGTTCTTGCGCTCCATCTCGATATGTCCCATCTCGCGGTTGGCAATCTCGCGCATGTTGAGGTTGCTTCCGTTGATGAGCAGTGTGTAGTAGGTCTCGGCACTGTCTGCTTCGCCGGTCGCACGGTAGTATGAGGCTACGGCAAGTCGGCGCCAGTCCTCATATCCCGGCACCGGTCTTGACAGGTAAGGGCGAAGCAGCCGTCGGGCACGCGGCAGGCTGTCGTGATGGATGTAAAGCAACGACTGTTGTATCTCAACCTGTGGAATCCTCACGGTGTCGCCGAGTATCATTACGCCTATGCGTGCCCTGTCAAAGTAATATAGCGCGCTGTCAATCTGGCGCATGGCGTGGAATGAGTTGGCCATGTACATGTAGGCCGACATTATATTGCCCGAGTCGCCGAGCCGTCGGCTGAATGACGCGGCGAGACGGTATTCCTTGACCGCCTCGTTGTAGAGCCGTTGTTGGGTGTAAAGGGAGGCACACTGGTTGTGTATCATCCATTGCAGGCGCGGGCAGCTGTCGCTGTCAAACTGGTCGGCAGCCTTGCGGAACCACGAGACCGATTGCGGCGTGTCACCAAGCGAGGCGTATACGCGCCCCCCGTAGTAATATGCCTCGGCCCGTAGCGGGGCGGGGACATCGTTGGTGCCGTAATATTCGAGCAATGGGACTATCGCGGAATCGCCCCGTGGTATAATGCCGAGCTCGTCGTCGGTCTTTATCCTGACGAGCCGATACCTCATCCTCAATGCCTCCGGTGCGTCGTCAAGTTCCCCGTCGAGGCTGTCGAGCAACGCCGATGCGCGTTGCGGGTCGACCGTCGCCAAAGAGTCGGCGAGCATAAGCCCCCGACACTCTTCGTTGTGCTCCCCACATGCCATCATGGTCGCCACGATAACTAATATTAAACAATAAGCCGCGTTTCTCACACTGCAAATGTAGCAAAAATTGCACACAAGGCGAAAAATAAGTATCTTTACACGCCACTATTTTTTAGAGATATTCCCGAAGGTATGAAATCCGACATGTATATGAGAATGTTGCTCGCCGTTATCGCTGCGGCTATATTGGCCGCATGTGCCAGTATAGGGCGACCGTCGGGGGGCGACTACGATATGGTGCCGCCGCAGTTTGTCGGGAGCAATCCGGCACCCGGAAGCGTGAATGTCGGCCGTGGCAGGGTGACAATAACCTTTGACGAGAACGTGCAGCTTGAGGACGCGGGCAACAAGGTGGTCGTGTCGCCGGCCCAGAAGCAGACTCCGCAGATTTCGGCCAACGGCCGCCATGTGACGGTGGAGTTGCGCGACACGCTGCTGCCCAACACGACCTACACCATCGACTTTTCCGATGCCGTACGCGACCTCAACGAGGGGAACGTGCTCGACGGATTTGCCATAGACTTCTCGACCGGCGACTCCATCGACTCGTTGCAGATATCGGGCATTGTCCTCGAGGCGCGAAATCTCGAGCCGGCCCAGGGGATGCTCGTCGGAGTGCATAGCGACTTGTCAGACTCGGCATTGTGGAGCAAGCAGTTTGACCGCATCGCCAAGACCAATTCCAAGGGGCAGTTCACCGTGCGAAATCTCAAGCCGGGCACCTATCGCGTCTATGCCGTCAAGGATATAAACCGCGACTACAAGTGGGATCGCTCGGAGGATGTGGCTTTCTATCCAGTGACGGTATCGCCGACTGCGGGTCAGACTACTGTAGAGGACACCCTGGTGGCCGACTCGGGCGAGGATTCCATTGTCGCGAGAGCCGTCACGGAGTTTCTGCCCAATGACCTGTTGCTGGCATGGTTTAACGAGGACTACAAGTCGCAGTACCTTAAAAATTACGGCCGTCCGCAACGCAACCTGCTGTCGCTGGAGTTTGGCGCCCCGTCAGACACTCTGCCCGAGTTGACGCTCATCAATCTGCCTGACGGACCGAGGGATATTGGGCGTTGGGCGGTGCTTGACGGCTCGGCGACACGCGACACGCTGCAATATTGGATTACCGACACGGCGATTGCGCGCATGGATACCCTGCGCATCGCGGCGAGGTATCTCAAGACCGACACGGCCGACCTTTTGTCGTGGACGGCCGACACGCTGCGGTTCACATTCAAGGACCCCAAGCGGAAGGCCCGCAAGCCGGCCAAGCACAAGGAGAAGGACTCGACCGACGTTGACTCCGTGCCGCCGATTGAGCTTATCCGCTTCACGGCATCGACCGGCTCGACCCACGATGTCTATGCCCCGCTTGTATTCAAGGCCTCCGAGCCGATAGACACCGTATATCCCGATGCAATCCATCTTGAGGTGCTCGTAGACACCATATGGACGCCGACCGACATCCCCCCGCTGAAAGGTGCGCCAAACCATCCGCTGCTCAACTTCACCACCTCACGCGATTGGGAACCGGGGGCCAAATATCGGCTGACGGTCGACTCTGCGTCGGTATACGGAGTCAGCGGATTGTGGAACGGGACGGTGAAACATGAGTTCACCGTTAAGAAACTGGAGGACTATGCCGCACTGTTTTTCAAGATAAAGGGTCTTGAGGGTCAGGGTGTGGTCGAGCTGCTCGATTCCAAGGACGACACTGTGCGTACGGCTCGGGTGGAGGATGGTGAGGCGGCGTTCCTGTATATAGATCCGGGGACGTATTATGCCCGGCTCTATGTAGATGCAAACGCCAATGGACGCTATGACCGTGGCGATGTCAAGCTCGGCGTGCAGCCGGAGGAGACATATTATTATCCCAAGAAGATCACGCTCAAGAAAAACTGGGACCTTGAGCAGGCATGGGATATCAACGAATTGCCTGTCGACGCGCAGAAACCCGAGGATATAAAGAAGAACAAGCCCGAGCAGCGTCGCTCATGGGACAATGACGGACGGCGCCGGGACGGCAGCGACGAGGAGGAAGACCTTTACGACAGCGGCTTCGGGGAATTTGGCGGAGGCAACATCTCCGGCAGCCCGTCGTTTGGCGGAACGTCGACCAACACACCCCTTAACCCTACCCGGCGATAGCCACGCAAATTTTATGACAATGTCACAGCAACTGATAGACAAAGAGCAGATAAACGATCCGCGCCACTGGCGGCTTGCGCTACGTGTCGGCGACCACCGGCTACATATCGTGGCCTATGACTCGTCGCAGGACAATTCGCTCATATATCGTCACCTCCCCGTCAATGGCGACACTCCTGAGGCGAGGCTAAAGTCATTGGAGGAGGCCGTGTATGACATCCCCGCGTTGCTGCTTGACTTCGGGCGTGTCGATGTTGTTATGGAGAGCCGCGCTTTTGTCGTGCTGCCCGAGGCATTGGGCGATGCCGAGAATGCGGGATTGGCCTTGGAAAGCCTCTTTCCCAAGTCGGAGGGCGAGACGGTCATGTCGTCGCTTCAGGGGCTTGGGGCTGTCATAGCCTCGAGGGTGGATGGCGGTGTCGCCTCTTTCCTGCGGCGCACGTTCAACAATCCGCGTTTCCATCATCATCTCTCGCCGCTGTGCCGCTATTTCCACCACAAGAGCCGCCTGGGCAATACCGGCAAGATGTATGCCAATCTCCGTGACGGTGCGATGGATGTCATAGCCTTTGGAGGCAGCGGGCTGATTCTCGCCAACACATTTCCGATAGACGCTCCCGAGGATGCCCTGTATTACATTCTCGCGTGCCGCGGGCAACTCGGTGCCGCCGATGTAGGCGAGGAGCTTTTCCTTGCCGGAGACAAGGCGATGCGTGAGGCCCTTACCCCGATGCTGCGTGAATATATAGCCTATGTCATGCCCGTAATCTTCCCATCCGGACTGTTCCGAATGGGGCGCGAGGCGATGGAGGCACCGTTTGACCTGATAATACTGCCGTTATGCGAATAATACGAGGAAAATACGGCCGTCGCCGCTTTGACGTCCCCACCAATATCACCGCACGTCCCACGACCGACTTTGCGCGCGAAAATCTCTTTAACGTGCTTGAAAACATGGTCGATTTCTACGGCATGGCAGCCCTTGACCTCTTTGCGGGTACAGGCGCCATATCCTTTGAACTGCTGTCGCGTGGATGCACCGCCGTGACCGCCGTAGAGAAGGCCTCAACCCAGCACTCATTCATACGGCAGGTCGCCCGCACGCTCAACTGCGAAAATCTGACCCTGATTAAGGGGGATGTGTTCCGCTTCATCGCCACATGCCGCGAAAAGTACGACCTGATATTTGCTGATCCCCCTTACGACCTGCCGCGCTTTGGCGAGATACCGGGGCTGATACTCTCCTCGGGGATGCTCAAGGAGGATACCATAGTCATAATCGAGCACTCAAAAGCCTACGATTTTTCCTCGCTCCCCGCCTTCAAGGAACGCCGCGTCTATGGCAGCGTCAATTTCTCTATCTTCTACATGTCAGCCGGCGCGGAGGAGGCGACGGACGTCGAGGCTTAAAGCTGCCCCACGTCAAGCGGAGGGTGTTGCCGCACCCGCCTATTGGTGACATACCCCACTCCTGTCCCATTGTCAAAGGAAAAAATCCCTATTTTTGCAGGTTATGAAATAAAAATTGCACAAAAACAGCAAAAAAATTTGCAGATTAAAAAAATAGCAGTACCTTTGCATCGCAATAAGGAAATGACTCCGTAGCTCAGTTGGTAGAGCAACTGACTCTTAATCAGTGGGTCGAGAGTTCGAGCCTCTCCGGGGTCACAAAGCCAAACGGCAAAATCAAGCAAATCGCTGAAACTAAAACAGTTTCAGCGATTTTTGTAATGTCCCTATCCAGCAAAATAAAGCATATTGTGGGGTTAAGAGGTGTGCAATTCGTGAACAGCCGAAATCGTGAACAGTTTGTTCACGATGGCATCTCCTCCAAACGTAACTTCTTAATCTTCTGCATTTTTCTGTGATTTGCCAACTTGAAAGTGGGGTCCGTATGCGCTCCGCAAGGTTCAAAACCCCACTTTTCGGTTATTTTGAGTTGATTTCAGCCGAATTTTAACATCAATTTAGATTTTTAACTATGTAATGTGTGATTCAGCCGCATTTTTAACTCTTTTACGCCGGTATCGCAGGAATCTGGAACGCCGCCATTCGTGAACAAGGCGGCAGAACGATGAAATATGATGAAGTTGACGAAAAATAACCGTGAACAGATTTATGAACACAGCCGCCTGTTCACGGAGTTGTTCACTGAATTTGCCATACGACACTATTTCAATGTTCTTGCCTGTTGTGAAATTGGGCGAAAATGATTATATTTATGTAACCATTAAACCACAATTTCAAATTATGTTACATGATTCGTATTTCACTCTCTCGTTCATCGCAAGGAAGGCGCGGGCCCTCCGCAACGGAGAGTATCCGATTTTTGTCCGCATTACCGTAAGCGGTCAAATCTCGGAAATGAACCTCGGTCGCAGCGTCGCCCCGGAGAACTGGGATCAGAAGCGTGCCATGTCGAAAGGGCGCTCGCGCCGTGACCTTGAACTGAACAAGTATATCGAGGTTGTCAAGGCCCGTTTTCTCGAAATCCACAATATGCTCGTGCGTGAGGGGAAGATGGTCAACCCGAAAATTCTTCGTGACCATTTCCTCGGCACTGTGGAGAAACCCAAGATGCTCTGCGACGTGTTCCGCGAGGCAAACGAAAAGCGAAAGGAGGAACTTGACCGTGGCGATATTGTCAAAGCCACCTACCAGCGATGGACACGTTGCGTCGATTATCTTGAGGAGTTCCTCAGATTGACGCAGAACGTCGAGGATATTCCCATAGGGGATGTGACCTCCGGCACGATTGACGACTTCGAGCATTTCCTGCGCATGAGAAAAGGATGTGCCAACAATGCCGCCGTGCGCTATGTGCGCTGCGTAAAGAATGTCATGCAGTATGCCCTCGCCCACAAGTGGATATCCCATGACCCGTTTATCGGCAAGAAATACCAGCGTACCCACACCGAGCGTAAGCATCTGGACGAGGCTGAACTGAAAGCTGTGATGGAGCTTGAACTTAAAGACTTGCCTCGACTTGAGGTAGTGCGCGACACCTTCGTGTTCTGCTGCTTCACAGGTCTGGCGTTCTGCGACATCAAGTCTCTCAGACGTTCCGACATCACAACCGATGCCGAGGGCAACGCATGGATACGCAAAGCCCGTGAGAAAACAGGAGAGATGAGTATAATCCCGATGCTGGCCGTTCCCCGAAAGATTGCGGAGAAATATGCCGGACATCCGACTGTTCTTCAGAAAGATGTGGTGCTTCCGGTAATCACCAACCAGAAGATGAACGCCTATCTCAAAGAGATTGCCGACCTTGCGCGGATTGACAAGCATCTGACGACGCATCTTGCGAGGCACACCTTCGCGTCGCTGTCGCTGAGCAACCATGTCCCTATCGAGAGTATTTCCAAAATGCTCGGACATGCGGACATTCGCACAACGCAAATATACGCCAAGACGCAGGACAAGACCATCTATGAGGATATGGAGTCGATGCGCCATAAATTTGACTGTGCTATGATGAACTGACATCCGTTTCACCGAAAAAAACAATGGCAACCGGGCGATAAGTCAGGTTGCCATTGCCTTTAATAATCGGTATCGCTCTCAGTCGAATTTGGGTCGGTAGTTGGATTGCAGGAAGATTTCTATGTCTTCCTCGGCGTATAGGATTTTGCCGTCAAGTCGGTAATATGGTATTATTCCCCGGTCGCGGTAGTCCTGCGTCGTGCGGCGGCACACTCCAAGCAGCTCCGACAGCATGGCATCGGTGATGAAACGCTTGCCGTGGAGCAATGGATGGTATTCTTCTTTCAGCCGTTGGCACATATCGGCAATATCGTAGGCTTGTGCTGTCAGGCGCAGTATGCGCGGGTCGTTGGCGGTAACTGTTTCTTTCATTGCCCTGATGCTTTTCCATTGACAATCAGACCGGCTATATCGCTTCCTTTGAATTGCGACAATCGTCCGAGATGTGAGAAGCCGATTTTGCCGCGCTCTTTCATAGTGCGCAACTTTCGCTCGGATATATGCAGGAAATCACAGGTCTGCTTTGTGGTAAGCCAGTCTGACAACTTCTTGTCGCGCAACTGTTCATACAAGGCCTTGACGGTCTTGTGTAGGAAATCGACACGGTTGATGAGCGCATCGAATACTTCACGTTCAACTTCGATTATGTCCATAAATTTATGTGGATTAAGTGAATGTAATGGTAATGAGTTGGATAAGATTGAAAAAGAAGGCGGGTATCCCTCCCGCCTTCTCACCACTAAATCCACAATCAAAATAAATTTATGACTGCGATTCAGTGGCAAAGTTACGGAATAATTCTGACATTCACACTATTGTGTGAACAATCAGCTAAATCAGTTAAAAACGATGGCGTGGCCCCTTTTTCTTTTTTCGCTGCATACGGCGGCGGAACTCTTCCTCTTCGGGATTGAACGACAGCCCCTGCTGGAACAGGTCAAGACCCGGAAGCGTGAAATCGCTGTCGCTGTATATGGTAGTGGATTGAGAATTGGCAGATTGATGCTGGTTGCCTATGGTCTGATGTCCTCCTGATATACGCTGAGTGCTGTCTGGATGGAGTTGCGTATCCGAATGGATGTCGGTGGTCTGCTCCGGCTCCGGCACGATAACGGGAGTGTCGGGAAGCGGCACATCGTTTGTCGCCTGCGGATTGTTGAAACGCTCGTTGAGTGCATTTGCCGAAAACTGCTTGCCGAGCCGGGAACCGTTCAGTACTGTCAAGGTGTTGTGGTCTATGAACGTAACACCGTATATGCGTCCCTCGTCGGTGTAGCGGAAAACGACATCTATGCCGCAGTCTTTCAGCTTGGATGTAAAATCCTCTTTGTCCGTGGCGTAGGAAAGCACATCGGCAACTCTGCTCCTTGTCGGTGCGACATCAATCTTGTCTTTGGCGCGCTCGAAGCGACTTTCAACGGCGGTGCGGCTTGCGAACTTGCCGACGCGCGAAGCCTTGAACGGATTGGCGATAACCTTGCCTTCATCATCGGTGGCGAAATACACCAGACCATGATATTCGCGTCCGTTTACCTTACCGTCGGTCTGCTCGCATTTGACATTATACAAGGAGAGAACCGCGTTATACTCGCCTATGGTCTGGAATTTGTAGCGCATACCAACCATTTTGACAGTGTTGGCAACCTGCCGTTTGATATCACCGGAGAGATCAACCTTTCTGATAGGCATATCAGGAGTGATTTTCTCGCGCTGCGCCTTGTGAAGATTGTATTTTTCCTCCAGCTCGGTGGTGATCTTCTTGCTGCGTCGGAAAAGAAAATCCTGATTGAGCCGCTTGCCCTGCTCGTTGACATTGACAGTCACTATATGGATATGGTGCCGGTCTATGTCCTCGTGCTTGTAGATTATGAAGGGCTGCTCGCCGAAGCCGAGTTTCTCCAGATATTCGCGGGCGAGGATTTCAAAATCCTGATCGGTCAGCTTATCGTCGGGGTGCGGATTGAGCGAGATATGAAGAACTGGCTTTTTGGTCTTGCCGGTTTTAGGCATAAAGGCGTTGAAATTTTCGGCGATATGTCTGATGTCGATTTGTCCGTCGGCGGGAAGGATGATTTTATTGGCTCCCAACAGACGGCCTTCCTCCCGGTTGATTTTCTCGGAATTATATGCCAATGCACCGTAGAGTGATGAGCCTATCGAGATTTTTGCGACCATCGTTCATCGAATTTCTCAGAAAGAGCCATGACATCCGTCATCACGGCAATCATTTCTATTGTGGCTTTCTCCAGCTTGTAGAGAGATGCCATTGCTTTCTTTTCGGTGAAATTGGCGCGAAGTTCCTTCACAACGAGGTTGTAGTTTACCCCGATTGTGCGGTACTGGCAGAAAAATTCCGACAGTTTGGCGCAGTAGAGGGCAAGTGACTTGTCGGTGGTGAGAACCCTGAAAGGCTTGCCGAAGATAAGCTGCTTGATGAACGTAGCCTTGACGGTAGCGTTAGCTTTATCCATCATACGGGAAAGCTCGTTCCATTCGAGGTCGTCAAAGCTGACTTTGACATGGTGGCTGCACTTGTTGGCAACCGGCGGTCGTCCGCCTTTACAGAATAGATTTGTCATAAAAATGTGGATTAAGTGGTGGTGCATCGCGGAGCCTCTGCCGCCGCAGGCTTAAACATGGGATGTCCGACTTCGGAGAACAGCCTCCACATAGCAAGGTTGTTTCGTGGGAACATCAGTGACCCGAAACCTTTTGGGGAACCCAAAAGACACCTTGCTATGTACGTGTGTACATCCTTCATATTATGAATCAGGAGGTTGAATCCTTAATGGCGGCCCGGTCTGCCATTCGGGGTGTACGAAAGTCGTACTTTTGCCTGTTTCATGCCTGCGAAGGACTTTGAAGCCTCTCGGTGCTTATATAAAGTTACGAAAATTTGCGGTTAAATCCAAACGACGAGAAAAAATTTCGGCACTATTCACCTGATTCCAAGGCTTAACAAAAGAGTGCAAGAAAAATTTTTAATGACGGAATGTTAAAAATTTAGCTTCGTTTTCCGGACATACTTGGACATAACCGGACATAGTCGGACACAGGCGAATTTGAGGCATTTGACTGTCAAAATACATATAAAACTATCCGGAAATTTATTTGTATCTTTATGTAGAGATTGACAGTTAAACCTGCCTTCAAGGAGTTCAATTTACTGATATTATTATAGAACTATCCATTGAACTGCAAGTATGATTTTCAATCTGTCTTGAGAACATTGGTTTTATTAATAGGTATATTTGTTTTTAGACAAATCTATATCCTTCCTTACAGTTCAACTTATAGATATGGAATTGGAACTGTTTAATGAACGATAAAGATACAGTCTTATAGATTTATGTATCTGCAATATTATTTACTGTTTGATTGACAAATCTATTTATCTATAATTCATAGCTTGATGGCTTCAAGGCTTGACAGCTATGGGTGAAAGACAGAACCCACCACTAAACTCCACATCCAAACCCGAACCAGACATGACTGACGAACCCAACCATTCCCAGCTTATTTAGCCGATGCTCTCCCGACAGCGGAGGAAGGTCGCCCTATGCGGCATAGGAAGCTGTCAATCCACCTCGCATAGTATATGCCGGCACCGCTTCGCGCCGATAGAAGCCCGGTCTATTCGTGTCAGAAGATACGCTGACGGCAACCGCTATGCTATATCCATTATTAATCAAACTGTTCTATGGCAAAGAAATATGAATCTGAAATAGACCCCGATGAATTTATCCGGTCGTTCCGTGAGGAGTCTTCCGGTCTGTCGTCGCTTAAGCGTAGCACCGCTGAAACAAAAAACAGCGATGCTCAATCAGTAACCGATTCTGTAAAAACGCAGGAGGAATCGCCTCCGGCTTTCACTGCCGTTTCCGATGCTACCATTAATGATTACAGGAGCCGGTTTATATCTGACTGCACATATCTTCGCCCTCGACGGCGTTTCCTGATGGTTGAAATTGACCCTGATTTCATTCAGAAAATCAAGCGTATCATCTCCTATGAGAGTGATTCTCCCTGTTCAATCAAATCTTATGTCAACAACGTGCTGGCAGACCATTTCGAGCGCTACAAAGCCATAATCGATAAAAGGCTATGACAGATTTTGCCTATATCTTTGACAGCTTGAAGCCATCATCGCAAAGCCGTGGGGCAAGGAGGATGAGCTGAAAGCGTTGAAATCCGAGCTTGCCGTCCTTGACCGCAAAATTACTGCCGAACTTGCTCCAAAACATGATGAAAAGGACGGCGAAGAAGTCAAGCAAGATGGACAATCTGAACGAATTGAAGCTTCGGCTCAATCTCCCGAAGCAAAAGAAACTATGGTAGCTGAACCATTAGATAGAGGCTATGGCCAGCACCACAAGTTAAACATTCCTTTAGTTATCTGTGATTGTAAAATTGCTTCAGTAGGTAATCTGCGTACAGGTGGTCTTAAATTATGAACAAAAGGCAGTGATTGAAGAAAAAACTCAGTCGCTGCCCTTTTATATGTTGCAAGAATTAAAATTTTCAATATAAACTATTCGAGTATCCCTAAATGATAAAAAGCATTTTTTATGCCGTGGTCTGTAATGTCTGTCGTGACGTAATCGGCAACGACCTTTAGCGAAGGGGTGGCATTGCCCATAGGGATACCCGTTCCGCAACATGTCAACATTCCGAGGTCATTATCGGCGTCGCCAAACGCAACCGTTTCTGAAAGGTTTATGCCAAAATATGTCGTAATAGCCTCGACCCCGGCACTTTTATCACTCCCTTTTTGCACAATGTCGCAGAAAAACGGATTCCAGTTCGTCGGTTCACAATCAGTCAGGATTTGTGAGAATAAAGGACTGTCGCCGCGCACTTGCTCACTTCCAAATGCCATCAACTGAACGATCTCCATATTTTGAGCGACGGAAAGGTCTTTGACCGGAATCGGCGGCAAATTAAGAGTCTGAGCCGTTTTCAGAAGTTTTTTGTTTTCTCCGGTTATGAATATGTTGCCGTCATATGGAACAACTGCAAATTTTATTTGAGAATCAATCGAATAGGTAATAAGTTTGTCGATATCTTTTTTGTTTATGCAACGTTTGAAAATACAGCTTTTTTTGTCTTGTAGCAGGCACATCGCTCCATTGGCAGTGACATAACCGTCAAATTCTGTATCGTCGAGATTATCAATCCATGAAATATGCCTCCCGGTTGAGATAAATACTTTAATACCTTTCTCGCGGGCTATCCTAATGCAATTTTTCACCTCATCGGGAATATTATGCATACCAAACGGAACCAAAGTCCCGTCGATATCGAAAAATATAGCTTTGATATTTTTAATCATTTATTTTTGTTTCTTGCAGTCCGCAGTTCCGATGGAGATTTTCCAAAATGCCGTTTGACATATTTGCCAAAGAAAGAAAGGTTCTCAAAGCCTAAACGGTATGCTATCTCCTTTATTGAATAATCCGTGTTGAACAGATGGTACCGTATGTCCTCGACTGTATATTCATCAATCCACTGCCTTGCAGACTTTCCACTGACTTTCGTGCATATGACAGACAGATATTTGGCAGACAGGCATAATTTGTCAGCATAAAAGTCGATAGGCCGATGCTTTATGTCTTCGTTCGACAACATCTGAAGGAAACGGTTGAACTGGAATTGTATCTTGCTTTCGCCCTCCACAGACTGACACTGATCCGATTCCATATTTGACAGCATTTCAAGCAAAATGGCTTTTATTATTGACCGCACTATCTCTTTATGATAACCCTGCGAGGGATTCATTGTTTTAGACAGGATAAGACGGTAATAGAATTGCATCTGATCCTCCAGATTCTTTACCGTTGACATACGGTAAGCCTTGCATATATATATCATGCGGTTCCATTTGTCAATATGCTCACGCATGAGATCAGACACGATTCGGCCAGACAGCCGCAACATCACGATGTCAGCATCCACGCTCACAAGAATGTTGTCAATGAAATTCTGGGGCAACACCGTAAGCCTCTCACCTTCCTTTATGGTATGGGGGTTGCCGTTTATATCTATCTGTAGTCTGCCTTTGCGACAGGCAAGGAACAGATATGAATCAGACTTTATACCGTTAAATTCCGACAGATCATTGATGTCGGTAAGCAGGGCTATATCCCCGTCGGAATAGTGTATTTTGTCCTTGTTGTCCATATAATGCGGTTTTACAGGTTGCAAATTTAGCGTTTTTGAGTGTCTTTAACCGCCTTTGGAGTGTTCTTTTTTACCATATATACCTGATTGGATTACTATTTTGTCAATTCAGGACACTAATGAATAATGGAAAATAGAGAATTTTGCGCCCAAAAACAATAATGACATGAGATATTCAAACTTTATTTTATGGCTCATACCGGCAGTATTGCTTGGTTCTTGCAGCAATAAGACAGAAAAGAAAGATGCACCTTCAATAAAAGTCTCAACTGAAATTTTAGCGAAGGACAACGCCAGTTTGACAACGACATTTGTCGGACAGGCCGAAGCTGCCAGTACCTCGGCAGTAAGTTTTCCGACAGCCGGAACCATATTGAAGGTGACGGTAAATGAAGGGCAGGAAGTCCGCAAGGGTCAGCTTCTGGCAGAAATTGATCCATCAACGATGCGGAAAGCTCTCAAGTCGGCAGAAGCAGTATTGGCGCAAGCCCGTGATGCCTACGACCGCATGAAGTTTTTGCACGACACAAACAGTCTGCCTGAAATACAATGGGTAGAGGCGCAAAGCAAACTTGCACAGGCCCAGGCAGCGTATGACATCGCAAATAAAAACCTTAACGATTGCCGGCTTTATTCGCCCGTGAACGGCACGATCGGGCAAAAGATGGTTCAGGCTGGAGAAACTGTAATGCCGGGTCAGCCAATTGTCACGATAGTGGATATAAACACGGTAAAAGTAAATGTTTCTGTTCCTGAAAAAGAAATAGGCGACATTAAGTCTGACACCCCGTCAACAATAACCGTAGATGCACTCGGCAAAAGAAAATTTTTTGGCGGCCGGATAGCTAAGAACGTGCAAAGTGATTTAATGACACACACTTACAGCGTCAACATTGAGGTTGACAATCCCTCTCATGAAATTTTGCCCGGAATGTTATGCGAAGTGATATTCCAGAATAATTGTCCGAATGTCTTGACAGTGCCGGTGACAGCAATTATGAAAGGTGCCGGTGAGACATTGTATGTCTGGATAAAAAAGGATGGCGTTGCCAAAAGATTCGATGTCAATACCGGGAGGACGCACGGTTCGAGAATAGAAATAATATCCGGCATCAACGAGAATGATTCCTTGATAGTCCGCGGTATGCAAAAACTAAGCGAGGGGAGCAAAGTCATCACATTATGAAGAAAGAAAAGAACAGCAGATGGGTGGCATGGCTGATGCACAACTATCGCATCACACTCCTGATTGTCGGTCTTATGGCAATTCTGGGTATTTATGGGCTGGACAAAATGCCCAAAGCGGAATTTCCCGATTTTACTCTGCGGACAGGGGTTGTTGTAGGGATATATCCCGGTGCTACAAGCGAGGAAGTGGAGGAACAATTGGTAAAGCCTCTTGAAAGATATTTGTTCACATTCAAGGAGGTCAACAGGGCTAAGACCGTCAGCACCAGCCAGAACGGGCTTTGCAGCGTAATGGTTGAACTGAATGACGATGTATCCAACAAGGATGAGGTGTGGAGCAAGATAAAGCACGGACTCAACAGTTTCAAATCATCATTGCCCAAAGGAGTGGTGGATGTGGTTGTAAATGATGAGTTCGGAGATACTTCGGCATTGCTGGTCGCGGTGGAAAGCGACAGCCGGAGCTATCGGGAGCTTGACAAATACTGTGAACTTATCGGCGACAGGTTGAGACAACTACCGTCGGTCTCCAACGTGCGGGTTTTGGGCAATCTAAAAGAACAGATTGTGATAAACGTGGATTACAACCGTCTTTCAGAATACGGGATTAGCCCGCAGGTAATTATAGATGTGTTGTCAGGACAGGGAATTACGACTGTCAGCGGCAGTCTTGGAGGTTGGAGCAACGATACCCCTATCCATGTAAGCCCATCATTAAAAGGCGAAGATGAAATAGCGGATCAGATAATATACAGCGATGGCGGCAATCATGTGGTCAGAATAAGGGATATCGCATCTGTGACCCGTGGATATGACCAGACCGGGGGCTATATAGAATACAATGGCAACCGCTGTGTCATAATCTCGATGGAGATGCTTGCGGGAAACAATATCGTGCAATATGGCAAAGATGTTGAAAAGATGCTTGCTGAAATAAAGGCGACATCATTGCCGGAAGATGTGGTTATTGACTGCATAAGCGATCAGGCCGGAGTTGTAAACGCCAGTGTCAATTCTTTTCTCCGCGACCTGTTCATATCAATGGCTGTAATCATTCTGATGATGATGATTCTGTTTCCGATAAGCTCTGCACTTGTAGCCTCCACAGCCATTCCGGTGACTACATTCATATCATTGGGCATCATGTATCTTGTGGGCATACCGTTGAATACCATAACGCTTGCCGCTATGATTGTAGTGCTTGGCATGGTGGTGGACGACTCGGTCATTGTAATTGACGGTTATCTTGAATACCTCAATAAAGGTTACAGCCGTTGGCACGCAGCCTGTAAAAGCGTGTCGGAGTATTTTCTTGCCATGCTTCTGGCCACAGCCTGCATCAGCGCTATTTTCTTCCCGCTTCTGATTACCTGCACCGGCCAGAAAGGAGATTTTCTGCATGACTTCCCGATTACGATAGCAATAAACCTGATGACCTCACTCTTTGTCGCTATGGTTGTCGTGCCTATTCTCGCGGTTATTCTAATTAAGAAAAAGAACCGAAAGGAGGGAAAGAAAACAATCACAGACTATGTTCAGCAGGCATATGACAGACTTCTTGAATGGGTATTCGCCCATGAGTGGCTGACGCTCGGAATTGCAGCCGCCCTGATGCTGTCGACGCTTTTCTTCGCCGGAGGAATAAAGAAGAGAATGATGTCTTGTTCGGAACGGGACCAGTTTGCGGTCGAAATATATCTGCCTAAAGGAACCGGGCTGGCGGAAACAGTGGCTGTGACTGATTCCGTTTATAATGTATTGAGCAAAGATGAGAGGGTTAAGGCAATAACATCGTTCAAAGGGTGTGCTTCCCCTCGTTTTCAAGCCTCCTATACTCCGAAACAGGGTGGAAAGAATTTCGCGCAGTTTATTGTAAACACTACATCCAATGATGCAACAGTTGAACTTGTGGATGAATACACTGAAAAACTGTCGGAGGCTTTTCCTAATGCTTTCGTCAAGTTCAAGCAACTTGATTCACAGGTATTTCAGGCATTGGAATTTCGCTTTTATGGCGAGGATCTTGATTCATTGCATTATGCCGCCGACCGACTTATGGAATATATGCGCCGGAATCCGGACTTGCTTTGGGTACGCACCGACTTCGAGCAGCCTGAGCCTGTGGTCGAAGTGACTCTTGACGAGAAGGCGGCATCCCGCCTCGGACTGAACCGACAGACAACCTCTCTGCAACTTATGTCGCAGACAAACGACCGACTCGTGACTACACTTTGGGAGGACGATTACGGACTCCCGGTAATCCTCAAGGACAATAGCTGGGACAATGCCGATTTTGATAAATTTGGCAACATGCCGGTTGCTCCTATGACCTCACAGAAGACCGTCCCGTTAAGGCAAGTCGCCAAGGTGGTGCCGAAATGGAGTGAGTCAAAAAACGTCCATCGCAACGGCGTGAGGTGTCTGACGGTAACAGCCGAACTTCCGCGCAATATGATGGCGGAAGAAATAGTGCCGGATTTACAGAAGTATGTCAGCGACAACATACGTTTGCCGCAGGGTGTGACTACAGAAATAGGCGGTGAGATTGAAAATGACAACGAAAGTCTGCCGCAGCTCGGTGCCGGACTTGGTATTGCAATGATTATAATCTTCTTCTTTTTGCTGTTCAATTTCAAGAGTTACGCACTGACTTTGGTATGTATGTTCGCCGTGTTGCTGTTTATCCCCGGAGCCATGTTCGGTCTTTTCTCCACACAAACGACGATGGGGCTTACTACCATATTCGGTTTCATAACTCTTATGGGCCTTATAATGCGTAACGAGATATTGATATTCGAGCACGCCGAAGCCGGTCTCAAGAATGGCAAGTCACCACGCGAGGCCGCTTTGGAAGCAGGCAAACGCCGAATGGTACCGATTTTCCTCACTACTGTAACAACAGCTGTGGGAGTAGTGCCAATGATTATCTCCGGATCTGCAATGTGGAAGCCGGTAGGTATAACGATACTCTTTGGCGGTCTTGGCGCACTGATACTTGTAGTAACCGTTCTTCCGGTAATTTATTGGAAAATACATAGACAGAAATGAAACATATAATTTTGATAATAGCACTGATGCTGTCGGTAACGGCGTCAGCGCAACAAAGATACACGCTTGACCAATGCCGGAACCAGGCATTGGCGCACAATGCCCGTCTTAAAATGGCGGATAATGATGTCATGTCAGCCTCACAGGGGCGAAAAGAAGCCTTGACAAATTTCTTTCCTTCGCTGTCTGTCGGCGGCGGGGGCATGAAATCCAATGATTATATGATCAAGATGGATATGGGGCCTCAAACAATGGAGATGCTTGACGGGGGCTGGTATGCCAACGCAATGGCATCCTTACCTATATATGCAGGCGGAAGGATATATAACGGCTATAAGATGGCTAAGCTCGGAGTGGAGATAAGCGAGATCCAGCGTTGCCAGACTGCAAATGAAGTCCGATTGACTGTCGATCAGTATTATTGGCAGATTGTGTCGCTTACTGAAAAAGTTCGTACGCTTGAAAGTGCCCGTTGCCTGCTTGACACCATACAGCGAGATGTTGCCAACGCTGTAAAAGCCGGTGTGACAAAACCGAATGACTTGCTGCAAGTCAATCTTCGTCTTAACGACAATAGGAGTTCCTATATGAATGTTGAGAATAATATCGATGTCCTTAAGATGCTTTTGGCACAGTGTATGGGATTGGAAGCCGATTCTTTAGAACTGGCAATCGATACTGAACATCCTCTTGAATCGCCGGAATCTCTTTTTGTCAATCACGGTGATGCGGTTTTGGCTACGACAGAATACAGACTGCTTGACAAAAGCGTTGAGGCTGCACGCTTGCAGAAGAAAATAACGCTCGGAGAATTTTTGCCTACTGTGTCCATAAGTGGCGGATATATGTTCCAGAATTTCATGGGCCCGTCGCAAAATTCACTCATGGGTCTTGTAACGGTTTCAATCCCTATTTCATGGAAAGCTCCACATTCGATGAAAAAACAGAAACTTGCCTGTGAAAATGCCATAACGCAACTCAACGACGGGCAGGAACAGTTGGTAATCAGGATGCGTAAATCTCAAAATGATCTATGCAATGCCTACCAACAGGCTATACTTGCAAAGAAATCAATTGAACAGGCAGCCGAGAATCTCCGTCTTAATGAAAACTACTACAAAGCGGGCATTTCCACTATGAGTGATTTGCTCGAAGCCCAGACACTTTTTCAACAGAGTAAAGACCGATATTCTGAGGCATATTCCACTTATGAAATAAAAAAGACAGAATATCTTATATCAACAGGAAGGTAATTGGCATAAAAACTCATGTAGGCAAAGGCAGGGAAACCTGCCTTTGTCGTAGATAAGCAATATTTATAAACATGAACAAGATCCTTATTGTAGATGCCTCCGAATCCGACTGTCGGCTTATGTCGGGCTTGCTCACGCGGGCCGGATATGAGCCGATTGTTGTCGAGAGCGTGGAGGCTGCAAAAGAAGAGGTGGTGAAACTACCACCCGGCGCGGTCGTGGTAACGGCGATGAAATTCGCCCACGGCACAGCGCAAGAGTTAGTAAACTGGCAAAAGCGCGAGGGTTACAAATTCCCCGTAATTGCCATAGTGGATAACCTGAATGCCGTGGATCTTCTCTCGGTAATGCGCGACGGCGGTGCCGTGGATGTGATACAGCGTCCGGCTATTGACAAGCAACTCATTGAAACCGTCGGCAAGTATGCCAAACCGGAAAGTGTTGTGATTCAGCTTGACAACGCTCTTATTCCCAGACGGAGCGAGAAATTCAAGGAGATTGAGCAGGCTATCGAGCGCATCGCCCAGACCAATGCCAACTGCATCATATTCGGTGAAAGCGGCATGGGCAAGGAGCAGATTGCACGACAAATCTATCTCCAAAGTTCCAGAACGCAGAAGCCTATAACGGTAATAGAAGCCGGAGGCGCGGAGCTGGTAGGTCTGCACGACCCCAAATCCGACCGAAACGAGATGTATAACCGCATCAAGAGTTACTTCCAGAACGCTGCCGGCGGCACGATCATCCTGAAAAATATCCAGTTGCTCAACTTCGAGAAACAATCGGTGTTCCTGCACATTCTCTCGGAGGAACATCCCGATGTGAGGATGATATGCACCGCCAACGGCACACTGATGAAGATGCTTGCCGAGGAAGATTTCCGCGACAACCTTTTCTATATGTTACGACAGTCGGGTATCACTGTGCCGCCATTGCGCGAAATGACTGAGGATATTCAGGATATTGCCGATTATCTTCTCACAATATATGCGCATAAGACTTCCCAGACGAGAAAGCGGCTTGACGCATCGGCAATCAAGACTCTGAGACTCTATCCGTGGCCGGGCAATATCCGTGAATTGAAAGATACCATTCTAATGGCGGCTTTTCATGCCGAATACGACACCATATCTGCCGATGACCTTGTTTTCAGCGACATCCTGCCGGAAACTGCCGAAGACCTGACCCACCGCAATCCGAAAGCGGAAAAAGATCGCATCATCAGGGCCTATATCCGTGCCGGAACATGGAGAGGTGCCGCAAAACTGCTGAATGTGTCCGAAAAGACACTGATTCAGCTCCGTAAAAAGCACCATATCAATCCCCACGGAGAAATTGAGGCTTGATTACCTCAATAAAAATGCGTAACTTTGCAACGCTAAACAGCAAAGAATAACGATTGGAGAGCCAATCGTTTCAATGATATTCATAACATAACACCGCATTTTGTTTTGACGAAAATCTGGTAAATTTTTGAATACAAGAGCAAATGCGTGAAAGTTATGCTATGCGCAAGCATAGCGTGCTGTCACGTTTTCTTGTATAGGCAGTACCAGAGCCTTCGTTAAAAAGCGTGTTCAGCACGCTTTTTTGCCATTACCTTATGGTCTACTGAACAAAATAGATTCTATTTTATTCAATACAATGTTTTTATTGAATAAAAATCGCTATATTTGCAGTCTAAACAGACTGTGATGAAAACAACGATACTCAATCAGCGGGCGGAGCGAGACGAATTGTTGTCGCGCCCTTATCAGCAACGGCATACCAAGTATGACGCTGACGAACTTTTGCAGAACCCGCTTATCAAACTTATAACCGGCCCTCGCCGCGTAGGTAAATCCGTTTTTGCCCTATTGATGTTGCAAGGCAAGAATTTTGCCTACCTTAACTTTGACGATAATCAGTTGCTTGAAAAATGGAACGAGGATTTGGCAATGTCAGCACTTGATTATGTCTATCCAGATTATGATTTCATGTTGCTCGATGAAATTCAGAATCTTCCGGATTGGGATTTGTGGGTAAGTAAGCTATATCGCCATGGAAAAAATCTGATAATCACCGGCAGTAATGCCAATATGTTGAGCAGTGAAATGGCGACAGTGCTGACAGGTCGTTATCTCCAGATTGAGATGTTGCCTTTCAGCCTTGATGAAACTATGAGGTGGAAAAATATCAGCCCGGATCGCAAGGAACAGGCGGCACAGGCAATAGTGCTGGCAGATGACTATATGCGAAACGGCGGGTATCCTGAAACAATCCTTGCTCGTGGCATAACCAAGAATTATCTTTCCACTCTGTTTGATTCAATCCTGCTGAAAGATGTCGCCCAACGCCACAATGTAAGGAATACGACCGACCTCTACAATCTTGCCACCTATCTGTTGTCGAATTTCTGCAATCCGATTTCTGCCAACGAACTTGCAGGTGAACTGGGTATGTCAAGTGTGGCGACTACAAAGAAATTCTGCGACTATCTTAACGAGCCTTACCTATTTTTCTATTTGCCGCGCTTCAACAACAAGCTGAAACTGATGAACAAGGCTCCGAAAAAAGTATATGTCGTTGACAACGGTTTTGTGCAAAGCACAGCGTTCAATCTCAGTGAAAACCTCGGTCGCCTGCTGGAAAACCAAGTCTTTGTAGAACTCCTGCGTCGTGGCTATATCCCCGGTCAAACGCTATTCTATTACCGTACCCGCAACGATAAAGAAATAGATTTCGTCACCCGTAAAGGTGCAAAAGTAGAGCAACTGATACAGGTCTGCTACGATATGACCTCCGAGAAAACCCGCAAACGCGAACTCGATGCTCTCGTAGAAGCCGCCGAGGAACTTCACTGCGACAATCTTCTTGTAATCACCAACTCGCAAGAAGAAAAAATCGAGTGGAAACGAACTGCAATATTGGTGACATCAATACAAAAATTCTGATAATAAACTAATTGAAATAGAATATGAATAGTTTTACATACGAGATTCCAAATGAAGATGGATTCTTTAATGCAGTTATGACAGTGTTATGCAACGATCCTAAATATAGTAATAACAATTACTATAATATCTTACGAGATGGATATTGCGAGATTTCTGCGACAAGTAGTTACTCTCAAAGAAGATGGGATGCTATGTACACTATTGTGAATTTCTATATTCCTCAAGATAAATTTGGTGCAATTGCTTCCAATATTGCTGATATTAAAGAAGTTTTACTAAAAGTGAGCAGGTCAGTAATGCCTCCAAATGCAGGCTATGATGTTATGGAGATTAACATTTCTCCTAATTTAAACACCACAAGAAATAACATTTTAGACGAAGTTATTATTGCTACAGACCAAGCTAAATTGGATATTCTTTCGGACGAAATTAAGCAGAAAGGTAAAGAAATGTCCGAATTATATGTGACGCTTTATTGTATCGAAAATTCATTGCGTAACTTTATTGATACTACCCTCTCAAACGCACTTGGAGAAAATTATTTTCCTCTTATAGCTGTTCCATCAGATATTGCAAAAGGAATTAGTACAAGGAAAAAAGAAGAGAAACAAAATAAGTGGTTACCACTTCGTGGTGATAAAGACATTTATTACTTAGATTTTATAGATTTGGCCAAGTTAATTCAAAATAACTGGGAGTATTTTAAAACGTATTTCCCAAGTCAAGGGTGGATATCAACAAAGATAGATGAGCTTTACAAGGTTCGATGCTTAATTGCACATAATAGCTATGCTGGAGACGATGAGAAAGATATGGTTGCCCTGTATTACAAACAGATTGTTAAACAAATAGGAAACCATAAATAGGAATAATTACGGCTTAACAAACTTTTATGGTTTAAATCCTTGCTGCCGACTGCCACATCGTTATTCCGAAAAACGCTCTTTCCCCGCACCATCACGAACTTTCCTATTCACAGATTTGGTTTGCAACTAAAATTTAGTTACTTTTGTGCCAAGATTAGAATAGCATGGGAACAAAAGAAAAATTGATAGCCCGGTTCTCGGCTCTCCCCAATGATTTCACATGGGAAGAAATGAGGCGTCTGCTTATCGCTTTGGGATATGTTCCGGGCAACAAGGGCAAGACATCCGGCTCCCGCGTGATATTCAAAGGTGACGGCATGAAGCCGATAATGCTTCACAAACCTCATCCGGGAAATATCATCAAAGGATACGTTATGAAACAGGTTTATGATTATCTTAAAAATGAAGGACTGATATGAATACATTAAAATATAAAGATTTTATCGGCTCGGTGGCATTCAGCGAGGACGACGGCGTATTCTTCGGTAAAATCGAAGGCATTGACGGACTTGTGAATTTTGAAGGCGAAAGCGTCGCCGAACTCACCAACGCCTTTCACGAGGCGGTTGACGATTACCTTGCTTATTGCGCGGAGGAAGGCATCGAACCCCACAAAAGTTATTCCGGCTCGCTTAACGTACGCCTTACTCCCGACATTCACACCCGTGTGGCATATCTTGCCAAGCAAGCGGGAGTTTCAATCAATTCGTTTATTCGCACAGCTGTCGAAAAACAGATAGCCGCCATGCTATGACGGTATGATATTTTAACGCCATAGATGCTTGGTAATCGGCGAAAAAGCATTAACTTTGCATTATCCCGATGGAACAATGTGGAAGAACATTGAAATAGTGTCGTGTGCAATTCGTGAACAACGGATTTGACGGCATTACAATATTCTGAATACTACTTAGTTACAACGATATATCCCGGCTTCTCCGGGGTCACAAGACAAAACATCAAAATGCAGAAAACCTCTGAAATCTAGACGATTCCAGAGGTTTTTCGTTTTCTCCAACCGGCGTTTCGACGCAAAATATTGAAGCTGCGGGGTGGCCGAAAAGGGTACACTGCCGACAGAGGCGTGGATTGTACCCTCGCGAGGGTTCTGATCGCTATCGTTCAACGGTTTACACTGATTCCAAACCTCTAAAATCATAGTGTCGGCGTAGCCTTAAAGGGTACATTTTTCATCGGAAACCAGATTGCACCCTCGATTGCACCCTCGGATATCCCTACTGATGTGGTTTTCAAATCGTTGCCTTGAAGTTTGCAAAACTGAGAAAATTTTTGTAACTTTAATGTAACACTAAACCACATCAAAGTATGACCAACCAAACCTTTTTCAACGCGAACTTCATCGCACGGAAGGCGCGGGTGCTACGCAACGGCGAAGTACCGATTATCCTGCGCATCACTATCGCGGGCCAACGTGCGGAGCTGAACATCAACCGAACAGTCAATCCGGATATGTGGGTTGCGGCAAAAGGTATGTCCAGAGGCAAAAGCCGGGCTGATATCGAACTTAACCGTTACCTTGAAACTGTACGGACAAAGCTACTCGCAATCCATACACAAATGGTTGCGGAAGGTGCGCTCATTAATCCCGACACGATGAAAAGACGCTTTCTCGGTGTTGACGAACAGGTGAAAATACGGATGTTCCTTGAAACTTTCCGCGAGAACAACGAGAAATACCGCAAGCGTCTGGAACTTGGCGATATCGCCGAGGGTACCGTACTCCGCTGGGAGCGTTGCGTGGTTTATCT